>JAAIGF010043391.1_pt1 | contig 269049 bp, 230 predicted proteins | sample 6487441 | NCBI WGS metagenome assembly JAAIGF01 (sample SAMN13974129, study PRJNA590717) | phyllosphere metagenome | biome: pepper field; feature: multiple bacterial spot infested pepper fields; material: pepper leaves; isolation source: leaves from pepper fields | host: Capsicum annuum ... | reverse complement strand
CCTGTTCCTTCCCTCGAAGAATCCCTGCTGCATATCTCCGAACTGCTGCGCTGCGCAGCCGCCACCGCCTACGAATCCGGCGACAGCCTCAACGGTCCCAAACGTGATCTGGCTTTTTCAGTCGTGCATCTGATCGGCATGGCCAGGACTGAACTGGATCGATCGTTGGAGCGAGTGGAGCCGCGTTGAAGCTGTAGTGACTACTGGGCCGGATTGGGTGGTGCTTTGCTTATCCGGTCCTTTTCCTGGGGCAAGAGAGCAAAGACTGGAAATGTGATCGGGAACGAAAAACATCCTTGTCCAGCCCCATGCCCTGAATACTGGTTGATACATCGCCGCATCCATTATCATCGGCCCGCTATTCGGCGGTCCCATACCCCGCAATGGTCAGGACACTCAATGGAATCCGGGAGAGATGGATGTACCTCAATCAAACGTCAAAACGTTGCATCTTGCTGGCCGGCGTGTTGGTAATCAGCGGTTGCACTTCGTTTTTGCAGGGCAAGCAGTATGCCGTTCCCGGCCCCGATGAGCCCTCTGCAACGATTCGCCTCAAGGCTGGAAATGGCGCCAGACTGGATGCCATGACATTCAGCGACAATGGATGCTATGCGGGTTACACCACCCTGCCCTCTAACGGCGACTACATCGAGTCTCGGGTCGCCGTGAACAAGGAACTGATCCTGACCTATTGGCAGACCGTAGGAGGCAGCGCTTGCAAGATACCGTTCTCCTTTACACCCGAGGACGGCGCCACCTATACCCTGACCCAAGGCTTCTGGAGCAAGCCCCAGGCAGGCATTCTTCCGATCTTCAACCGCGAGCAACATTTCTGCGGCATAGGCGTCATCAAGAAAGTCGGCGACCAGGAAAACATCGAACCCATTCAACAACTGCAAATCAAGACCGGATTCGCCTGTCTGAAATTCGTTAAATAGAGACACCGCAAGGTATCCGTTGGGAGTTGGTTGAAGCATTTCGAGTGGATACCGCCCTCGGCGGAGGGCAGCTAGCGGTCAAGAGCGATCACATACGGCCGTCTGATATCGGCCAATAGGAGACATTCAACTCAGGGGGCAGATTCCGACAACCCCATTCGGATGGAGAGCTACGAAATCTGGGGCACTTCATTTCAATGAAGTGAGCTGTTCACCAGCCTCGCTCAAATGAGTACTATCAGGGAATGTTCATTTGGAATCTGCGGTTATGGCAGAGCAAAAAATTAGCGACGCCACACGCATACAAAAAATCGGAAAAAATTCCCCCTTCGACCTGTCAGTGATTACAGCGGAATACCCGCAACATTCACAACTTCTTGCAGTGACTGTGGGGCAGCTAGCGGTAAACTCGCTAGCGGGATTGTCAAGCAGAGTGACTAAAAGACAAATCAAGTATTCCAGAGGCCAGTGCAGTTTGACGTATCGCGAAGGATAGAAAAATTCGATTCGTAACTACTATTCGCGAGGGGCAGCTAATGATAGGTTGAGACGACTTGCAAACTAAAAAACCGACTGCACCTCCAATAAAGTATGAAGTCGACTATTGCTTCAGCGTGAACAACTTGACTATTCTTACGTGCAACCTGCAATAATTAAATTTAAGAATTTAAAATTCTTTAAGTATCTTAACTGAGCGAATCGAACTAATTTACATTTAACGGTGACTCTAATGAGCAAAACCAGAGACAATCATTATGTCGCACAATGGTATCAGAAGGGTTTTTTGCATGCGCGAGATAATCAGCTCTGCTTTCTAAAGCGCCGTGACATCGACCTGAAAAATGGTGAGGTCAAGACGATTTACTCCAAGAAGTGGCATACATCTGCTCAAGAATTTTATAAATTAGATCTCTACTCGACTTTTTTCGGTGCCGATATCAATGACGATATTGAACAAAAACTATTTGGCCCCATTGATGATAAAGGCTCTAAAGCTGTTCGAGCATTCCTGACTGACGATCAATCTCAATGGCATCATAATTTTCAAAACTTATTCATCTATCTTGATGCGCAAAAACTAAGAACTCCAAAAGGTTTGGACTGGATTAGAAGTAAATATCCAGAACTAAGCCAATCACAGCTAATGATGGAAATGCAATCGTTACGCTCAATACACTGCACTTTATGGGCGGAAGGCGTAAGGGAGCTAGTTTCTGCTGAAGATTCGGATGTTAAATTTATCGTTTCGGACCATCCCGTCACGATCTACAACCATGGATGTCCTCCTGGGTCGAACTTATGCGAATATCCAAACGACCCGGACATTTCTTTAAAGGGCTCACAAACAATAATTCCGTTGGATAAAAATCGCTGCTTAATTCTAACGAACATTGAATATGCCAAAGATCCTGACAACGTCAATCCGCTTGCACAACGAACCAATGCCACCCGCACTCGTCAAAGCATGGTCAACACCATCGAGTTTATTAACTCTCGCAGGCTGACAGCAGGTGAGGTTGCCCAGATTAATCATGTAATCAAGAGTAGAGCCCAATCCACTGTAGCTGCTGGAGCAGAAGAGTGGCTTCACCCTGAAAACGAATTGATGTGTGATTGGGCTGATATAAGGCACGTTCTATTTCCTCCATCTGACAAACTGTACAAATTTGGTGGGGAAATGTATGCCAAATTTGAAGATGGCTCCGTTCATTATCAGGATGCGTTTGGTCGAACAACACCGCAAAACGATTCTCTGAATAAGAATTTTGAGGAAACTCAGATTGGACGCAATGATCTTTGTGGCTGCGGTAGTGGAAAAAAGTATAAAAATTGCTGTCGAAACGTTCCCATTGATCTGCGAACCACTTGGGAAGTTGCAAGTATTCGAGAGAGAAATCTTGCATTTTGCAACTGCATTCGCGATGTTCTTGGCTTTAATAGTGGTAAAACGTGGCAGGACGTCCGACGCGAGCTATCTGATATCCAAATATCCAGTATTTATAATTTTCACTCTACGTTATGGCCACGTGAAACCGATATTTATTCGTTGCTTCCAAAATCCGATGGGAAATTTCGAGGTCTTTATACAGGGCCATTAGATGTTCGAGTTATTAGTGCTCATGCGTTGCCTATGGCATCTGTGTTTGACGAGCTTCTAATAGAGTCGCCAATAACCAACTCTAATAACATCAAGCCGGAATTTAGCCCTACTAAATCGCCACAAAAATACAGGTATCAGGCATTAAAGGAGTTTCTGTTCATGCTTGAGTTGGAGCCGCTTATAGGACGCGGCCTAGTAAATCTGATCCCTAGTCCGGTAGAGTTTGACCTCGATCTGATGAGAGCTATGATGGAAATGGCTGTCGAGCGTTCTCAAAATCGTACTAAAGATATTCTTTGCGAGCAAGACCAGATTTTACATTACACTTTAGCGATCGAGGACTTTTTAAATTCGATAGCAATGATACCTAAAGACGCGAAAATTAAAGCACTAGTTGATAAGTTTGGATTAACTGAAGATGATGCAGCCGAAGCCGTTTCCGAACTGGAACACCATGCAGAAACCTCTCCACTCATGATGTTGCAGCAGATGAGTCCTGGTGAAGGTGGTCAGTTCATCCAATTCAGGATGGGGCCTAATTATGAAATGGCACTGTTTGTGGCACAGGTGACTGGTTCTGTATTGGTTACGGACAGTGGTTCGAGATGGCGAGAGCTTGTTACATCACAGCATCGAAACCAGGGAATCATCAACTACCCATGGAGCCAAGCTTTAGATAGATTTAGCTTGATCCCTATTGATTACCAACTCCTGAAAACATTCCAAAAATCTCAGCATGAATTTTCTGCAGCTAGAAAATTTCTGAAGTCTGTAGATCTTATGGTTTTAAATAATGATCGAGATGTCGCTAAAGTGGCAATATTGGCCGATCAAGCTAAAAATATTGTTGATCAGCTTGGGCAAGCAACTGAAAAAATAACGACTAGTACCTTCAAGATATTATCCCCTGAGGGGGGACTTCATGATGCTTATGTCCAACGATTATTGGCTCGATCTAGTTGTACGAAATACGATCATCAGGTCAGATCGATTTATGGTATTGCTCTTACAGATCGCAATTCTTAGTAAGATGGATTATTGGTGTTGCGCGAGTGACTGCTGATGACCAATTGCAGTGGCTGCCTCGTCGCAACATCAAAATTAGACATAAACGGGTGGCCTAAAAAATGGCTACTTTTGATAATCTCGAAGCCGAACTTGATCGGCAGCTAACGTCTCCTTTACCGCACTAAAACTCCGCCCTTTCGCACGCGCTTCAAATCCTTCCTGTCCAAACAAAGGGGATAAGTTCTCCATACGCTTAGCTCCCAAGCGAGTGTTTAGCCATTCGAAAAAGTCAAGGTCGATGAATGGAAATGTTCGACCAGAGGTTCGGCAGACCGCAATGGCTTTCAATTCCGTCAGCTTGATTAGGTCCCGTACGTCCTTGTCAGTTGAGATTAGAATGGGCAAATAAACCTCGCCGCGTGGAAGGCCTTTAGGGGTCACCATTGCATCCATAATCCTGAGCATGAAAATATCCCAAGCAGCATTTCTTACAATATCGATTGCGTTTTCGCTCCTTTCGAATGAGTTCAGTTTTTTTGTCAGGCTGGTTTTGCCCCGATAAAGAATTTCGGCGCAAATTACAAGCTCTCTTGCCATCACAACTTGGAGTTCTTCATACATAAATCTAATCAACTGTTCGAGTTTGTGTGGAGCAGATTTATTGGATCCGAGGTCGATAAGCTTTGTGCGTAGTATCATTGCTTCAATCAGCGCCAACCGATTGATTGTTTCTTCGCTCAATGTCTCGGTAAGAAGGTCATCGATCTTACTCACCGCCTGCTGTTCGCAAGTCTCTAGATAAAGATTCATAAATCTATCATTCCAGCCTGGGCCCAGCGGGTCAGAATCCATATGAAAAGCCAAAATTGCAGCTACAGTCTCTACGCATGCCTCGCGGGTCTTGTCATTCCAGTTTCTCTGGCATTCCCAGATGTAATAGAATGGGTTAAGTCTTTGGAGGCCATCAACACCAATCGCTCTCCTAAGATTGTTTTTATACGTTTCAAGACTGTCTGTAGAGCTGGAATTGTATGAGAGCCTTCTAAAGTAGGAGGCTACGTTTGAATCAGCATATAGCCCATGGCCAATTTCATAACGAACAGGCCCTTTGGAATTTATGAACTCTTTATCAAATACAATTAATGATTGCCCTCCCATAGCTGAAGAGATCATTCCGGAGTTGCCAAATTCTAGTCGCGGGATCTTGAATGCTCCTCGCATGTCTTGGCATGCGTAAACGATGCGCCAATTTTCTAATAGCTGTAAATTCGACTTAAACAGATCAAATGCGTTCTTTACGTCATCTGCTGTACAGACCTCTTGGAGAGCTGCTTGAATATCGAACTCGCTTGGTCTTTTTTGCTTACTCAAGGGAATCGCCTCTTAACCAAAGTTGTCAACGAACATGAGCTATATCAGCATGATCGTAAAATCATTTGCGCTTCTTTCAGCTCGTAGACGAGCCATTCAACAGTTTTGCTAGACAAATGGTGTTGACGTCAAGAGAACGTGCGCCTCTCTTAGCTGGGCCTATCTACGGCATGGTTGAGGTTTTGTTAGACATCTGCTTTTAGCCGTTTCTACCGGGAGTGAACGGCAGCTTTGGGTCGATTTCTGCAATTCACAGCATCCCCCCAAAGCCGCCATTGGCCAACAACACTATTCAGCAAAAATTGACCCAAAAAATCCATGCCCCTAAAACTGCATACCCTAAGCGTCTGAGGAATTCAGGGCTATTGCATCGGCTACTTGCAGCAGGCGCTGGCAACTGCAGACAACAACATCTTACCTACGACACGCCGCAGTGAAGCACTTATGGCTACCAGCTTGCGGGCATTGTCAGCAGCGGTACAAAGCAAGGGGCTCGAACCCGAGCGCGAGCCATATCCACGCCCTCAGCAAGTACCCCATTAGTCTGGTTGGTATACCCCAAAACGCCGATGCCATTCCAAAAGCCAAAAGCATCGGCCATACCTCAATATCCCAAAGCCCCACTATTCTCACTCGTCAGTATCTGCAAAGGCACATGAACACAATGCCGCTTTGCATCAAAGACTGGCGCAGCCTGCAACTCGACCAGCAGCCGGATCAGGGAAGTGCCGATTAGCAGTGGCTGCGAATCGATCACCAGGCTGACTACGCCCTGCTCGAGCGCCTGGTGCGAGCTCAATGTCGATTCCAGCAGGATGCTGCAGATCGAAGGCCGTTCGGGCAGTTGGGCCAGTGCCTTGATGATTCCGTCGCCGCCCCCGCCCACTACGCACAGTCCGCGCAGGTCGTCGTGGCGGGCCAGCAGGTCGAGGGTGGCTTCTTCGGTGATGTCGTCGTTATCCATGTTCACCAGCGGCTCCAGCAGGCGCAGGTGCGGTGCGTGTTGCGTGAGGTAGCTGTGCAGGCCGTCGACCCGGGCCTGATGCCCGAGAAAGCGATGGCCGCCCATCAGCACTCCGACGCATCCTTGGCGTGTGCCTGTGATATGGGCGACCAGCCAGCCCATGGTGCGTCCGACTGCATGGTTGTCCTGGCCGACATAAGGCCCTTGCGGGGTCTCGTGGAAGTCAGACAGCAAGGCCACTATCGGCACCCCGGCGGCGCGTATCTGCAGGATGGTCTGGTTGATCAGCGGATGAGCGAAACTGACGACACCCAGTCCGTCGTATTTCACCGCCAGTTGTTCGATCTGTCCGGCAATCACGGCCGGGGTACGGTCGGTGATGTACTCGAAGTGGCAGCTGAGATTGGCATCGGTCCAGGCTCGGGCGGCTTCGTTGATGGCTGCTGCAAGGTTGGCGTAGAACTCCTGCGCAGTGCCCAGCAGCAGAATGCCGAAACGATAGTGAGGGCGACGCTCGCGCAGTCGCTGGCCGATCAGCCGGGCGGCGAAATAACCGACCGCTTCGGCGGCCTGCAACACCTGTTCGGCGGTTTGCGGGCTGACCGGAGCCCTGTCGTTGAGCACCCGGTCAACGGTGGCCACACTCAAGCCGGCGCGTTCGGCCACCGTGGCAATCGTAGGACGTTTCTTGTTATTCATAGTTGATCCCTTGATAGAAAACTATCATGCCATTCCGGCTCTGGATGATAGCTTGATAGAGAATGTATTCAAGGGATTGAGCGACTTATTGCAACTGCCTACTCTTTTCTCCAGCGATGCTATCCAGCAAACATCGCGGCAAGTTTCAACAATAAACATGCTTGCGGAGAATAATAAAATGTCTGAACACGATTCAGCCCATGAACAGGACTTGCACTATCGGCGTCGGGATTATCGATTGACCGGCCCCGAAGCAGCGCTTGCTGCAGAAAAGGGCCTGGTATCGGCAACCTGGTATCAATGCCCTGTTTCTCGCAAGCGCATGAAAGAGTTGATGCAGCGCCGCGATGGCCCTGCCTTGCGCGATACCGCGCTGTGGTTCCTGGCGCTGGGGTTGTCCGGCCTGGGCGGTTACTGGTTCTGGGGAAGCTGGGCCTGCGTGCTGTTCTTCATTGTCTATGGCGTGCTCTATGGCAGCGCCTCCAATGCCCGCTGGCATGAAACCGGGCATGGCACGGCCTTCAAGACCCGCTGGATGAACGATGCCGTTTATCATGTCGCCAGCTTCATGTGCCTGTTCGAACCCCATGTCTGGCGCTGGAGTCATGCCAGGCACCACACCGACACCATCATTGTCGGTCGGGACCCGGAGATCGTCGAACCGCGTCCACCCAGTCTGTTGAAGATGTTTCTGAACCTGTGCAGCCTGCCCCGTGCGGGATACCTTGCGTGCCGTCCTGCGTCACGCTCAGGGCCGGGCGAGTGACGAGGAACGGGATTTCATCCCCGAATCCGAACTGCCCAAGGTCTTTCGGACTGCCCGCATCTGGCTGGTGATCTATGCGCTGATCATCATGACCGCGCTCTACCTGCACAGTTGGCTGCCCTTGATGTTTATCGGTTTTCCGTCCATTTATGGCGGCTGGCTTTCCTATCTTTTTGGTATCACCCAACATGTAGGACTGGCTGAAGACACATTGGATCATCGAACTAACTGCCGAACCATTTATATGAATCCGGTTCTTCGCTTCTTATATATGGAGATGAACTACCACCTGGAACACCATATGTTTCCCATGGTGCCTTATCACGCCCTTGCCCAACTTCATGCCGAAATAGCCGACGACTGCCCGCCGCCCTATCGCTCCCTGTTCGAGGCCTTCAAAGAGATCGTTCCCACGGTCCTGAAGCAGCGCAAGGACCCGACCTACTTCGTTCGTCGCCCCTTGCGACCACAACCCTCAGCTGCCGAACAGGTGCTTGCCGAGTCCTGAGTGGTTCCTGCCTTTCAAAAATGACAAGAGAGATTGCCATGACCGAACAATGGATCGATGTATGCGCCGTGGACGACATAGATGAAGAGGATGTGATTCGCTTCGACCATGCCCAGCACACCTATGCCGTTTACCGCTCTGCCGACAGTGAGTTCTTTGCCACCGACGGGCTGTGTTCCCATGAAGCCATTCATCTGGCCGACGGTCTGGTGATGGATCATGTGATCGAATGCCCCAAACACAACGGACGCTTCGACTACCGCTCCGGCAAGGCACTCGGGGCTCCGGTCTGCATCAACCTCAAGACCTATCGGGTCAGGGTCGAGGCGGGACGTGTCCTGCTCGGCCTCGGCCAGTGAAGGAGCGCCCGTCATGCCTGCTCCACTGGTGATAATAGGTGCCGGTCATGCCGGTGGCCGTGCGGCCCTTACCCTGCGGGACGAGGGATACAACGGGCGGCTGGTGCTGATCGGCGATGAGCGCCACCGGCCTTACGAACGCCCGCCGCTGTCCAAGGAATTGCTCAAGGGCAGCATGGATCTTGCGGCTTGCAGCCTCTGTGATCCGCTCCGGCTGGCCGAGCTGGATATCGAGCATCTGGCGGGCAATCCGGTAACGACACTGGACCCGACCCGACATCGCCTGCAACTGGCCGACGGACAATGGCTGGAGTATGCCCGCCTGCTGATCGCCACCGGTGGCCGGGCGCGACTGCTGCCCAACGTGCCGGCCCGGCTGGCCAATGTGCTTTACCTTCGCACCCATGACGAAGCCATTGCCTTGCGTGCAGCGCTCAAACCCGGAACTCGTCTGGCCATCATCGGCGGCGGATTCATTGGGCTGGAGGTCGCGGCCACTGCACGCGCAATGGGCTGCCAGGTGACCTTGCTGGAAGCCGGCCCGCGTCTGGCGGGTCGTGTACTTCCGGAGCGCCTGTCCGCTGCCCTGCTGGAACTGCATATGCGCAACGGCGTGGACGTACGGTTGAACGTCAGCATTGAAGCCCTGCAAGGCGAGCCCCGTGTCGAAGCCGTGCAATTGATCAGCGGCGAACAGCTTGCCTGCGATCTGCTGGTTGTCGGCATCGGCATGCAACCCAATATCGAACTGGCCAGATCTGCCGGTCTTGAAGTCGGCCAGGGAATTCGTGTCGATGACAGGCTGCGCACCAGCGCCCCGGATATCTATGCCGCCGGGGATGTCTGCGAGTTCCGGTTACAGCCCGATGGCGACTTCCAGCGTCAGGAAACCTGGCGCAATGCCGAAGCCCAGGGGCGGCATGCGGCCTTGAATCTGCTGGGCCGCGAATTGCCATTCAAGGACACTCCCGGCTTCTGGTCCGATCAGTACGACTGGGGGCTGCAGACCATCGGCCAGGTTTCAAATGCCCGCCCCGATGCCACGCGTCTGATTTCGACAGATGGCTTCGTGCTGTTCTATCTCGATCAACAGCAATGCCTGACAGGAGCCTGCGGCTGGGGACCGGGCAATAGCGTGGCCAAGGACATCAAGCTCTGCGAGCGACTGATCGGCAGCCGGATTCGTCTGGATGCCGGACAACTGGCCAATCCCGAAACCCCGCTCAAGCAACTGCTGAGGAGCTGACATGCCTGAATTCCTGATCTTTCAGTCACTCTGGGCCATGCTCGATCACCGAGGCCGGTGCGAGCTCTCTCTTGAGGCGCAACTGGAGAAAATAGCGGCAGCAGGATTCGACGGCATTACCGATCACTTCTGGGTAACCGATCATGTCCAGCGCCTGTCCTCGGCAGCCAGGACTCATGGCTTGCAGATCGAAGGCCAACTGTTCCCCCGAACCGTGGACGATCTGGCCAGGGCAATCGATGTGATTTCACCCTATGGTTGCCACCACCTCACCTTGCAAGCGGATGTACAGCCACGCACATTGCGCCAGGCCATCGACCTGCTCGAAGGCTGGCAGCGGCTGGCGGAGCAGGCAGACTTCCCGATCCTGGTGGAAACCCATCGCTATCGCCTCACCAGCGATCTGCTGTTCACGCTGGATATCCTCGCCGAGATGCCGGATCTCAAACTTCTGGCCGACCTGTCCCATTACATCGTAGGCCGGGAGCTGCCCTTGCCTGCGATCTCGCAAGACGAAGAACACTTGCAGACCATCCTGCGTCACAGCTGGGGTTTTCATGGCCGGGTCGCCAGCAGCGAGCAGGTGCAGATTCCCATCACCTTCGCCCAACATCAGCCCTGGCTGGACTACTTCCTCAAGCTCTGGCGCTACGGCATCGAGGACTGGCTGAGCCGTCCGCTCAACGAAACCGGCAGTCTGTCCTTCACCTGCGAACTGGGTCCGCCGCCCTACGCCATCACCGGCGCAGACGGACGCGACATTACCGACCGCTGGGCCGAAGCGTTGCTGCTCAAACGTCTGGCAGGCGAACTCTGGGACGATTGCCTGCATCGGCATTAAAAGCTTCTGACGTTTTTGGGAGTCAGGAACACTGTATGCACCCGTTGGGCGCACGCCACTTTTGTCTTATCCCTGCACAACCCGTTGTAGCACTTGCACCAGTTGCTCATACGACAAAGGCTGATCAGGTGCCGCATAGGCATTGAAAAACGCCCCAAGCGATCGAGCCGTTGCCTCGCAGAGATACTGATCGGTGGGATTCTTGAGGACTCCCAGCAACCCCGGCAGCAGGATTTCGGCCTGATGCAACGCATGGAAGTGCTGAGACATGATCATTGGATCACTACGGGTGAGCATGCCTGCTTCTGTCTGCCCTTCCAGGTAGGAGGCAAGCGCCTTCAACCCCTTGGCCGGCCCCGTCACATAGAACATTGCACCGATATCGCTTCTCCCGGAGACGGCAATCATCGTGCGCATGATCTGCAATGTCTGCTCATCGATCATCAGCCTGCTCAAGCTGTAGCCGACTCTCGCCAAAGCCACTACCAGCGGTTCCTCGGTAGACCCCAGCGAGTCAAACAACGGACCTAGCAGACTCTCGGCGGCGCTATGTGCCACCGCGACAAAAAGCTCTTCCTTGTTTGCAAAGTAACCGTAGAGCGTACGTTTCGAACCGCCAACCCGGGCGGCAATCTGCGACATCGACGCCCCCTCGAAACCAGCCTCCAGAAAAACCTGAGAAGCCGCCTCAAGGATGGCTTCGCGCTTGGCTTCTGTCCTGACGCGCATATGAGACTCCTGATAAACGGCTGCCAATAGTACACCAGACCGGGCAGTTTAGGTTGACGTCCCGAAAAGCCATTATTAGTATACCGACCAGTACCGTTTTAAAGATCAACCGCCTCCTCACTTGCCCGGAGAACGCCCTTGCGCACTGTAGCCAGTCGTCACAGCCTGAGTCCTGTTCTTGTATTTACGCTGATAACACCCTTGTTGCTGACGGCCTGCGGCAATCCACCCGGCGGGCCTCCACCCGCAGAGGGGATGCCGGTGATGGGAGTCACGACGGTCAAGACTCAGCCCGTCGACCTCACCACAGAGCTTCCCGGACGAACGACTCCCTACCTGATCGCAGAAGTCCGTCCTCAGGTAAGCGGTATCATTCAGGAACGCACTTTCCGCGAAGGGGCTGATGTAAAGGCAGGCGAAACGCTTTACCGGATTGACCCGGCCACTTACAAGGCCAGTTACGACAATTACCTGGCAACCCTCGGCAAGGCCCAGGCCACTCAGCGTTCCTTGCGCCTCAAGGCAGAACGTTATAAAGAGCTGATGAGTATCAAGGCCGTCAGTCAGCAGGACTACGATGACACCGACGCAGAGCTGGGACAGGCCAATGCCGAAATCAATGCCGCAAAGGCAAATGTCGAAAGTGCGCGTATCACGCTCGCCTATACCCGAGTTACAGCGCCTATATCCGGGCGTATCAGCAAATCTGCCGTCACCCCCGGCGCACTGGTAACAGACAGTCAGACCACGGCTCTGACCACCATCCAGCAACTCGATCCCATCTATGTAGACGTGACGCAACCCAGCATGTCGTTGCTGCGCCTCAAACGCTCCATGGCAAGCGGCGAGCTGGAGAAATCCGGTGAGTACGCCGCAAGGGTACGGTTAATGCTGGAAGACGGAACTCAGTACCCGCTCGAAGGCCGACTGGAGTTCTCGGACGTCACAGTGGACCAGAATACCGGCTCCATCACGTTGCGGGCCGTCTTCCCCAACCCTCAGGCTGAACTGCTGCCGGGGATGTACGTGCGTGCAGTGCTTCAGGAAGGAACCCGGCAGAACGGCATTCTGATCCCGCAGCAGGCTGTTTCGCGCAACAGTGCGGGCAAGCCAGTTGTTTATGTCGTCGGCAAGGACAACAGACTCGAACTCCGGCCACTGGATACCGATCGCACCGTCGGCGACCAATGGCTGGTGCGATCAGGCCTGCAGCCTGGCGAACAGATTGTGGTCGACGGCCTTCCGCGTGCCCAACCCGGAGCCGAAGTCAAGACGACGCCCTGGCAGCCCAAGGCTGCTACTGCGAACGCTCTCTCACCAGCGCCCGCCAGCGCCTCGAACTAAGCCGGACGGTCCTCTATGTCACGTTTTTTCATTGACCGCCCCATATTTGCCTGGGTGCTTGCCATTATCGTGATGCTGGCAGGTGTCATGTCGATACTCACCTTGCCCATCGCGCAGTACCCCAGCATTGCCCCACCGGCAATCGCCATTACCGCAACCTATCCCGGAGCGTCGGCGAAAACCCTGGAGGACAGTGTCACCCAGGTCATCGAGCAGAAGATGAAGGGTCTGGATCGACTGAGCTACATGGCGTCGACCAGCGAATCCTCAGGTACTGCCACCATTACCCTGACATTCGAAAACGGCACGGACCCAGACACCGCACAGGTACAAGTACAGAACAAACTCTCGTTGGCCACGCCACTGCTACCGCAGGAAGTCCAGCAACAGGGAGTCACTGTTGCCAAGTCAGCCACCAACTTCCTCAACGTGCTCGCCTTCACTTCCGAAGACGGCAGCATGAGCGATACGGACCTCGCCGATTATGTCGCAGCCAACGTACAGGAAACGATCAGTCGTCTTGATGGCGTCGGCGACACCACGCTATTCGGCTCTCAATACGCCATGCGCATATGGCTCGATCCGGACAGACTGATCAATTTCGGGCTTACGCCCATCGATGTCTCCACCGCGATCAAGGCACAGAATGCGCAGGTTTCAGCCGGCCAGCTAGGTGGCTTGCCACTGGCTCCAAACCAGCAGATCAATGCGACCATCACCGCCCAGACCCGGCTGAAGACTGCCGAGGAGTTCAGGAACATTCTGCTGCGTACCCAGACCGATGGCTCTCAGGTACGCCTTCAGGATGTCGCCCGGATAGAGCTGGGAGCCGAGTCTTACACAACCTCAAGTCGCTATAACGGCAAACCGGCGACAGGTCTGGCCATCAAACTGGCCCCGGGTGCCAACGCGCTGAACACCGTCAAGGCAATCGATGCCAGCCTCGCAGAGCAAGAGAAGTTCTTTCCGCCCGGCATGAAAGTGCAAAAGCCTTATGACACGACACCTTTCGTGCGGATTTCGATCAAGCAGGTCGTCCAGACTCTGGTCGAAGCCGTGGCGCTGGTTTTCCTGGTGATGTTTCTGTTCCTGCAGAACCTGCGCGCCACATTGATTCCCACCATCGCGGTGCCCGTCGTCTTGCTGGGCACCTTTGGCGTACTGGCAGTTTTCGGTTTCACCATCAATACATTGACCATGTTCGCCATGGTCCTGGCCATTGGCTTGCTGGTGGATGACGCCATTGTCGTGGTGGAGAACGTCGAACGTGTCATGGAGGAAGAAGGCCTGCCTCCCAAGGAAGCCACACGCAAATCCATGACGCAGATCAGCGGTGCACTGGTCGGCATCGCTCTGGTTCTGGCCGCCGTGTTCGTACCGATGGCTTTCTTCGGGGGATCGACCGGCGTGATCTATCGCCAGTTCTCCATCACCATCGTTTCGGCCATGACACTGTCGGTACTGGTGGCATTCGTGCTGACTCCCGCACTCTGCGCGACGATGCTCAAACCCTCTCACGGCCTGACCAACAAAGGTTTCTTTGGCTGGTTCAACCGCACATTCGATCGGGGCAACAGGCGCTACCAGAGCGTCGTGATGCACATGCTGGGCAAGGGGCGGCGTTATATGCTCGTCTATGCGATGCTGCTGGCCGCGGTCGTGCTTGGGTTCAGCAAGCTTCCGGGCGGTTTTCTCCCTGACGAAGACCAGGGCACCTTGTTCGCTCTGGTCCAATTGCCACCGGGCGCAACACAGACGCGCACCAATGAGGTCCTGCGAGAGGTCGAACACCATTTCCTGGTGGATCAGAAAGACTCGGTCGAGGGCATGTTTGCCGTCATGGGCTTCAGCTTTGCCGGCAGCGGGCAGAACGTCGGCTTTGCTTTCGTCAGGTTACGCCCATGGGACCAGCGGACCGGCAAGGATCAGAGCGTCACGGCTGTGGCGGCAAAGGCTGGCGCTTTCTTTGCCGGCATCCGGGACGCCAAGGTATTTGCCTTCGCGCCACCTGCGGTATCTGAACTGGGCAACGCATCGGGCTTCGATCTGATGCTGCAGGACAAGGCCAACCTCGGTCACGAGGCCCTCATGCAGGCGCGTAACCAGTTGCTCGCCGACTTGAGCAAGGATGATCGACTGGTCGCCATACGCCCCAACGGTCAGGAAGATGCTCCTGAATTCAAACTGGAGATAGACACGCACAAGGCTGAAAGTCTGGGCGTTTCGATTGATGACATCAATACGGTGTTTTCCAATGCCTGGGGCAGCAGCTATGTGAACGACTTTATCGACAAGGGCCGCATCAAGAAGGTGATGCTGCAAGGTGAAGCCACCTACAGGATGCTGCCGGAAGACATCCGTCGCTGGTATGTGCGAAACAGTGCCGGCACCATGGTATCGTTCGATTCCTTTTCCAGAGGCGAGTGGATGCTGGCTTCTCCACGCCTCGAACGCTACAACGCCGTGCCGTCGGTGGAAATTCTCGGTATGGGCATGCCAGGCCGCGCCTCAAGCGGAGAAGCCCTGCAGATCGTCGAGGCAGCAATCGCCAGATTGCCGGCAGGGATAGGTTTCCAATGGACGGGAATTTCACTTCAGGAAAAAGCTTCCAGCGGCCAGACGACACTGCTGTACAGCCTGTCGATCCTGATCGTGTTCCTTTGTCTGGCGGCGCTTTATGAAAGCTGGTCGATTCCGGTCTCGGTGCTTCTGGTGATTCCTCTGGGCGTATTCGGCGCACTGCTGGGAGCACTGCTGACCTGGAAGCTCAATGACGTGTATTTCCAGGTCGCCCTGCTTACTACCATCGGCCTGGCTTCAAAGAACGCCATTCTGATCGTCGAGTTTGCCAAAGAGCAGCACGAGGCCGGAAAGAGTCTTGTGGAAGCCGCACTCGAAGCCGCCCGCATGCGCCTGCGACCGGTCCTGATGACCTCGATCGCTTTCATCCTCGGCTGTGTGCCTCTGGTCATGAGCAACGGTGCCGGATCAGGCGCACAAAATGCCCTGGGAACAGCGGTGATTGGCGGCATGCTGTCCGGGACGATCCTGGCGATCATCTTCGTTCCGCTGTTTTACGTGATGGTGTCGCAACTGTTCCATGGCAAGCGACGCCCTGAATCAGCACTGCCGGATACCTCGAAAGAGACATGAAAAATCTCGGGCTCAGTGGGCACAGGTCGTGAGACCGGTACTCACTGAGCCACCAGCTTTCCACATCCGAACGCCTGACACCCAAACGACGAACGGCAGCACCTACGCCCCCTCGAAGCGACGAAAGGCATAGCCATGTGCTATCCATAACGGTAACACGAGAGTAAATTTTGGATCCAAGGCAGCGCACTTCATCCGCAGGAGCACCGATGAAAATTCAGGCTTGTTTGTTGGGGTTATTGATCCCTGTATGTTCGGCCCATGCCATCGAGAAGGCCATCGTTGTTCCCAGCGACCCGACCGGAAATTACGCTCTGGTGGAAAAAAGCGGAAACGCCGGTAAACGCGTCGTCGTTACCAAACGTGAAGGCTTTCTGGGCGTGATGTATTCAAAGCGTGTCTATGACTGCCAGAACCGCACGGTGAATCTGGTCGGTACCGGAGCAACGCTGGAGATCATGGAACAGTCGCACCCGGTCAGTGGCATGGGTCCGATCATTCGTGACTCCACGGCCGAGGATATTCATGCAGAAGCCTGCAGTTGATAAAAAGCCGAAAACCAAAAGGGGCGCCTTCAACAGGCGCCCCTTTCTTTTTGCACTCAGAGCCAGGCTTTTATCTGCTGGCTGACCGCGTCGGTTGAAATCCCGTAACGATCATGAAGGGTCGGCAGTGCTCCGGCATCCAGGAAGGCATCCGGCAAGGCAATTTGCCGGAAGGTCGGGGTTACACCGTTGCGCAGCAATACACCTGCCACCGCCTCGCCCAGACCACCGATGATCGAATGGTTTTCAGCCGTCACTACCAGTCGGCCCGGTTTACGGGCTTCGGCCAGGATGGTCTGCTCGTCCAGCGGCTTGATGGTCGGAACATGCAATACCGCCACGTCCACACCATCGGCCTGAAGCTGCTTGGCCGCTTCGAGGGCGCGCATGGTCATGAGGCCGGTGGAGATGATCAACACATCATTGCCGGTCCTGAGGGTTTTCGCCTTGCCCAATTCGAAGGTGTAGCCGTATTCGTCCAAGACCAGAGGTACGTTGCCCCGCAGCAGACGCATATAGACCGGCCCCTGGTGCGCGGCAATGGCGGGCACTGCCTGCTCGATTTCCAGGGCATCGCAAGGATCGACGATCATCAGGTTCGGCATGGCCCGGAAGATCGCCAGATCGTCAGTGGCCTGGTGGCTTGGACCGTAACCGGTGGTCAGGCCCGGCAAGCCGCAGACGATCTTGACGTTCAGGTTCTCTTCGGCAATCGCCATGCAGATGAAGTCATAGGCACGGCGCGAGGCGAACACCGCATAGGTGGTCGCGAACGGTACGAAGCCTTCCCGGGCCATGCCCGCTGCGGCGCTCATCAGCAATTGCTCGGCCATGCCCATCTGATAGAAACGCTCGGGATGCGCCTTGGCGAAGATATGCAGATCGGTGTATTTCGACAGGTCGGCAGACAGTCCGACGATGTCCTGACGCTGATCGGCCAGTGCCGCCAGGGCATGGCCAAAGGGCGCCGGACGGGTTGCCTGGCCTTCGCCCGCAATGGAGGCAATCATGGCCGAGGTGGTGAGGCGTTTCTTCGGCGCTTCGCTGCCAGGCGTAGTGTTTTTCAAGGTACTCATACGGTTCTCCCGGCTTCCAGATTGTCCAGTGCGATATCCCATTCATGCTCATCCACACGAATGAAGTGGGTCTTTTCACGGGTTTCCAGGAAGGGAACGCCCTTGCCCATGCGGGTATCGCAAATGATGACCCGCGGCTGTGTCCCGCTGTGGTTGCGCGCAGCATCGAAGGCCTTGACCAGCGCATCCAGATCGTTGCCATCCACCCGCTGGGTAAACCAGCCAAAGGCCTGCCAGCGGTCGACGATGGGCTCGAAGGCCAGAACTTCACTGGAATGGCCATCGGCCTGCTGGTTGTTCACATCGACAATCGCGATCAGGTTATCGAGCTTCCAGTGGGAAGCGGACATGACCGCTTCCCAGGTAGAGCCTTCGTTCAACTCGCCGTCGGACAGCAGGTTGTAGACGAAGGAAGACGATTGCTTGCGCTTGAGGCCCAGGCAGGCTCCCACCGCGATACCCAGCCCGTGCCCCAGTGAGCCACCGGTGATTTCCATGCCCGGCGTGTAAGCGGCCATACCCGACATCGGCAGACGGCTGTCATCGGAACCATAGGTTTCCAGCTCATCGGCAGGAATGACTCCGGCCTCGATCAATGCGGCATACAAGGCAATCGCGTAGTGGCCGATGGACAGGTAGAACCGGTCCCTGCCCTCCCACTCCGGGTCTTCGGGCCGCAGCTTAATGGCGTGGAAGTAGGACACAGCCAGCAGGTCGGCAGCACCCAGCGCCTGGCCGACATAGCCCTGGCCTTGAACCTGCCCCATGAGCAAAGCATTACGGCGAATATTGTGAGCACGTTGTGCCAGTGTCAGGGCACCGGTCGATGTATCAGTAGCAGTCATTCGGGAAACTCCTCAACTTAGCGGTTGACCAGGGCAGCCGGGACACGCAGCACCAGAAAGGCACCAAAGATCAGCACGCAGGTAATCAGGTACATGCCAATGGCACTGGAGCCTGTCGTACTCGTGATCCAGCCGATCAGATAGGGGGAACAGAAGCCGGCAAGGTTGGCGAAGCTGTTGACCGCCGCGATGCCTGCCGCTGCCGATACGCCACCCAGCAAGGTGGTAGGCAGCATCCAGAACAGCGATGACGCGGACAGGATTCCGGCCGCAGCCAGGCACAGGCTCATGATTGACAGCAGCAGATTGCCACCCATCACGGCTGCCAGACTCAAGCCGGCCGCCCCGGCGATCATCGGGATCACCAGATGCCAGCGCCGCTCGCGATGCTTGTCACCGCTGCGCCCCATCAACAGCATCGCGACGATGGCGCAGATATAAGGCACGCTGCTCAGCAGGCCGATGTGCAACGGATCGGATACCCCGGCATTGCGCACCAGTGTCGGCAACCAGAAGGTGATTGCGTACTGGCCCATGACCACGCAGAAGTAGATGCCCGCCAGCAACCACAGACGCCGGTCGCGAATAAAGGCCCCCGTGGATTCATGGACGACTTTCTGGCTGTTGTCTTCTTCGAGCTCACGCAGGACCAGCGCTTTCTCATCGTCATTGAGCCAGGTGGCCTGATGCACGCCATCCTTGAGATAGCCCAGTACCATCAAGCCGACCACAACGGTGGGAATGGCCTCGATGACGAACATCCATTGCCAGCCCGCCCAGCCGTGGTAACCGGCAAAGCTGTTCATGATCCAGCCGGACAGCGGCCCGCCGATCATGCCCGACAGCGGAATGGCGACAAACCACAACACAGTCATGCGCGCACGGCGATAGGAAGGGAACCAGTAGGTCAGGTACAGCAGCAGACCGGGAGCCAGGCCGGCTTCGGCAACACCCAGCAGAAAACGCAGCACGTAGAATTGCCAGGCGGTTTCCACGAAGGCGAACATGCCGGAAATGATGCCCCAGGTGATCATGATGCGGGCGATCCACACCCTTGCGCCGACACGGTGCAGGATGATGTTGCTGGGCACCTCACACAGGAAATAGCCAATGAAGAACATGCCGGCACCCAGGCCATAGACCGCTTCACTCAGGGCCAGGTCGTTCATCATCTGCAATTTGGCAAAACCGACATTGACCCGGTCCAGATAGGCACACAGGTAGCACAGCATCAGGAATGGCATCAGCCGCCAGGCGGTCTTGCGATAGGCGTTGGAGCGCACGGTGGTTGCCGCGTCCGCAGACAGGGTGGTCGTTATCATGATGGTCTGATCTCTTGTTTTTATTGACCGCCAGGCTCGTGACCCGGCGGTATCATCGATACAGAACAGTGCGGGCAGGATTGGCCCGCCCGTTTAGTGAATCAGCATGCCGCCATTCACATCCAGAGTAATGCCGGTCAGGTACGAAGACAGATCGCTGGCCAGGAACAGCGCTGCATTGGCCACGTCCTGAGCCACGCCCAGACGTCCGAGGGGAATGCCTTCGATAATGGCGTGACGACGCTCATCCTGCATCAGGCCACCGGTGATGTCCGTGTGGATCAGGCCCGGCGCAATGGAGTTGACGCGCACATTGTCCGGTCCCAGTTCGCGCGCCATGGCCTTGGCCAGGCCCAGCACACCGGCCTTGGCCGCGCTGTAGTGAGGACCACCGAAGATGCCACCACCGCGCTGGGCGGAAACCGAAGACATGCATACGATGCTGCCGCTTGCCTGCTTGCGCATGGCCGGGATCACCGCCTGCGACATGAGCAAGGTGCCGCGCAGACTGACGTCCAGTACCTTGTCGTAGTCGCTGCGACCGATATCCAGAGTCTTGAGTGGCTGAGTGATACCTGCGTTGTTGACCAGCACGTCGATGCGGCCAAAGTGCTCCAGCACACGGGCGACAGCCTGGCTGACATGCTCTTCGTTGGCCACGTTGGCGGCGAGTCCCAGATGACCTTCGCCCAGCGAAGCGGCGGCGTCACGGGCGGCTGACTCGTCCAGGTCCAGAATGACCACGCGAGCGCCCTGCTGGGCAAAAGTGACGGCAGTGGCTCGGCCGATACCTCGTGCAGAGGCAGCGCCGGTGATGATTGCGATCTTGTCTTTAAGAATCATGGGCAGGGTTCTCATGAATTGTTTTTATTGGATCGACCCAGGTCGAATCGATGACTCAGCTTGTGCCCCGCCCCGGACCTGAGCAATAACGCGACTTTCAGCAAGTGCTGAAAAAAAATCAGCACTCGAAAAGTGAATGAGTGATATTTGGACGCAAAGAAAAGCTGACCAGACCGGAAACCCGCATGCATACCCCAGGCGACCCTTCGCTCAATCTGCCACCACTGAAGGCCATTCAAGCCTTCGAACAGACCGCCCGCTTCGGTAATGTGGCGCGCGCCGCCGAACAGCTCAACCTGACGCCCTCGGCCGTCAGCCATCAACTGGCCAAGCTGGAAGCGATGATCGGTCGCCAGTTGTTCCTCAGGACCGCACGGGGCGTGACCCTGACCCCTGTGGGCGAACAATACCTGTCGGAAATTTCAGGGATACTGCACAGTTTTGCCGTGGCCACCGAGCGGGCTTCCAGCGATGTCAGCCTGGACTGCCTGCGGCTGCATTCCGCACCCAGTTTCGGCTTCCTGTGGCTGATGCCACGCCTTGAAAAGTTTCGCCAGAGCCACCCCGATATCCAGTTGAATCTGTCGTGCTCCTACGAATCCCTGCACTTCAGCCGCGACAAGATCGATGTGGACATTCGCCATGGCCTGCCCGACTGGCCAACGCTGGAAGTACGCACCGTGCGCAACGAACAGATCGCGGTCATGGCCTCACCGGCCCTGCTGCAGAGAAGTCCCGTCCATGGCGCGGCAGACCTGCTCGGCAGCCCGCTGATCCTGTCCGAAGCAACGCTTATCAAGTGGCCACAATGGTTTGCCCGGCACGGCCTTTCCCGCCCGGAAAAACCCTACCCGCTGAGTTTCGACCGCTCTTACATGGCTCTCGAAGCCGCCAGTCAGGGTCTTGGCTTTGCCCTGGAAAGCACCCTGCTGGCCCAGACATATCTGGCCAGAGGCGATCTGGTGACCGTATCGCCCGAAGAACTGAGCGCGCCCATCACCGCTCACCATCTGGTATTCCCCAAGGCGCATGCCGGCTTTCCCAGGGTGAAACGTTTTCTGGAATGGATGCAGGGTGAGTTGGGGCGGGATTTTTCGTATTGAGGCAGGCATTGGCCGGGCAAGTCTGTCTTGCTTCATTCTCAGGACGGCATGTACGATTTGCCATCACTCGCTCGGCCATCTGCTCGCCCAAGGAAGGATCATGCGCTTCGTCAATTTCATCAGTGCCCTGCCAGAGCACTTCAAGGCCGGGACGCGCCAGCGAGTAAAGCGACTCGTCGCAGAGATGTCGCCTGGACTCAAGCCACATACCCCTACTCTACGTGACAATACTGTCTTGCCTCTTTCAATGTATGAGGCAGGAATCTCGGACGAGCGCCATCAGGACTGTCACCGTGGACATCTGATCGCTCTGGAGTTTGGCGGCCCCGAACAATCGGGAAACCTGGTCCCCATGTATGGTTCGTTCAACTCTGGCGGTATCTGGCGTCAATTCGAACGTGATCTCGAAACATGGGTCAACGCTGCCGGAGGCAACTGCGAAGTCACCATCGTCTGCAATTACGCAATTGATCCAGCCGAGGATCAGCGTGTGCCAACCATGTTCACCATCACAGTGAGGGTCATGAATGGCCTGCAGACGGGACGCACTCACACCTGGCCTATCACTCACACCAAACCTGTCCCGGTCGTCAGCGGTGCCGACCCGATCAAAAAGGCTGAATATCTGGCGCTTATCGACGAAATGACAAATCTGGGCTGGGACATCAGGAACTATCTCAGCACTGCAGGTTTCCCTTCCTATCGACGCATGCCCCAGTTCCCCCTCGCAGCCAAGCCATACGCCTTCCTCGATTACGCAGACTGGAAAGCCGTCAAGGACTCCCCTGAAGCGCTTGGGCATTGGAACAACACCCTGATACTGGCGCAGGCCTCAGAATTCACGAGTTCACAGATCGAAACCATCCGTGCAGTCAATCGCGTACTCAATGACGGATTGCTGATAAGCGACTCACCGGACGATCCTGTATACACAGACAGATATCGCATACCGGGCCAGCCACTGGGACTGCTGGTCGAGGGTGGGCATGATCTGACGCCCCAGGTCGATCACGTAATTCCCAAGTCTGCCAGCGGAGCCGCCTCCTATAGCAATGCCATGCTCATCAGCGCCAAGCACAACAGCGACAAGCGCGCACGGATAAACGATGCTGACAGCCAATCACTGCATAGCATCATTCGTGGCACTGGCCGCATAAAGAAAGCAAGCTGTAAATACAGTCCCTATTGAACAGACCGCTGGAACGGATTGATCCACAAATACAGCGTTTATCGTCCCGCCTCTAAAGCACCCCCAACAACGCCCAGACCCTTCTTGCCTCGGCATCGGAGGTAATCAGCTCCGAAAGCAGTTCCTTGAGGGGTTTGTTGCCCCACTCCACGCCTTTGCGGATCAGGTAAGGCACCGGGCTGTGAGGCTCGTTGCGGGCCAGGTAATCGGCTATCAGCAACAGTTGCCGATAGGCTTCTTCACGATTGCGGGGCTCACCCAAGGCCCGTGCCGGGGCAGGTTCGGCGTTCGGTTCGAGCGGGGCGTCAATCGTCATGTCGGCAGTGGCCTCTTCGGTTTCGGGTGGCAAAGGTTGCGCCGGGTGCATGGCAATGAACTCCTTGAACACGGCCGCCAGTGATTCGAGCGTCTGTTTCAAGGGAGCATACGACGGGCCATCCTCGGCAAAATACCCGGAACTCCAGTTGTCCAGCGCCTCCAGTTGGCGAAGCGCGACCTGAGTGACATCGAAACTGCTCAACCACCAGGAAACCGGCGTGCTGCGCACCCGCTCATTGAGTCGTGTCTGATCGCCAGCAGCCGCTTCGGCGGCCACCTTGGAAGCCTTGCTGTCGTTGACCTGTACCCGATTGCGCTGCAATTTCTGCCAGTCGCCCAGGGCAAAACCGGCGAACTCGCCTTCTTTGCCCTCGAAAAACTGAAACTGAATGCGCAACAGCTCCAGATAGCGACGCACAATCCACTCAAGCGGAGTGGCCCGCCATGACAGGTCACCATCGGCCGGTTGTGGATGCAGATCTTCCGGGTAGCGCTCGCACAGGCCGATCAACAGACTCAATGCATCGACGATTCCAGAGCGGGCATCCTTGTGCAGCCAGGCCTCGCCCAGCCAGCCGGCGATCATCAGATCCTTGCTTTCCCTGAGCAATACAGAGGTCGCAATCGCTTCCACCTGCCCCCAGTCTGCCCGCTTGATATCGGCCTGCCAGACCCCCATCGGCAAGCTGGTGTCATCTTCGCGGCGCAATTGGCGCAGGCGGTCATAGATGGGTTCGTGACGAAGGTTCACGCCACAGGGTGACTCTCCAGACAAGGGTTCCAGCAGTTCGCTGACCCGTGACGAAAGCTGACTCATCGATACACTCCAGCATCAACTACAGAACGAGGGGCAGAACCGAACGGCGAGCGCGGGGCCTGCACCGGCAAGGGTTGAATAGACAGCGGGGCTTTGCCGCCCTGACTCATCAACGAAAGACGCACGAACATCAGGGCCTGGTTTTCCTCATTGGCAGGCGCATGGACAGGCACCTCAAGCGACAGCGGGAATTCCGTGTAATCGACATTGGGTTGCCGCTGCACCGATACATGGGCACTCATCAGGCGCAGCAATGACCACGGCCCAAGGTATTGCCATTCGGCTTCCAGTCCGTTGACACGCAGGTCGGACTGCAACGGATCGTTGACCGGGCGCTGAGTACCATCCCGAGCCCAACGCAGAATCAGGCTGAGCGGCTGACCGACATTCCAGTGCAGGACCTGCTGTGCCTGGCCCGGATAGCTGATTTCACGATTGCCCGAAACCAGTTTCCAGTTGATGACCTGATCGGCACCGCGCTCACTGTCCCGATCGGTGCGCCACTGGATTTCCATGTCGGCTCCCACCAGCCCCGCCTTGTCACGCATCAGCAGCGCACCCAGCCAGGGTCGGGCCAGCTTCAGGCGCTCAAGAAACTCGACAGCCGCAGCACGATCGCGGGAGGGAGCATTCCTCAGTCCGTCCTGAGCCTGTGGCAAACGCTCGTCGATCAGGGTCAGGAAATGCTGAACCCTTGCCGGGTCGGCATCCGCCGCGCTCAAGTCATGGGCAAAGGGAAAACGTCCTGACAGATACTGATTGAAGTAACTGGCCAGCGCGTTCCAGGCTGCGGTGCCCTGCTGCTGTTGCAGCAACTGGCAACGGCGCAGAGCCGCCTGTTGCAGATTCAGCCAGCGCTGGGTCAACTGCCCGGTGCTGACCGGCACATTGGCCGACTGCAGAATGGTCAGGCAGGTGTTCTCGTCCATGTCGTTGAAGTCGCGACTGAGCAATTGAGTGATCAGGGCCGGAGAACTGGACGGGTTCTGCGCCTTGTACTTGTTCATTTCCTCACTCAGGGAGGCAAACCGGGTCACCTCCTCGACACTCACCAGAGGCAGGTTCTGCAACTGCGTCTTCAGCCACTCCACGGCCGGAGCATGTTGCTCGGTGATCTTGGAAATCACCACGAACTGCTGGTCCAGACCGCGCTTGAGGTCCTGGGCATCCGTGGCTCGCAACAATTGCAGCCCGAAGTTTTTTCCACCATCCCATTCACTGATATCGGCGCGATCCCGAAACAGCGGTTGTTCGAGCACCATGCTGGAGGCTACTGCAATATCTGCCAGTGCCACCCGGTTCAGGTAGTTCTGCAGGCTGATGGCAAGCTGGGGATGCTTGAGTTCGATAAAAGCCTTGTGCAACTCCAGTGCCTGATCGGTGCGGATATCGAAAAGCCGGAGCTCTTCCTGGGACCCTGACGAAGACGCATGGGTGCTCAGGCTCGACCACATGGAATCGGCGGCAGCCTCCTCGGCAGTGCTCAACATGGCCGGACGGTACATGGCCGGAATATTCGGCAGCTCTTCACGGGCATACAGCTTGTAGCTGTTGTAGTGATTCAGGGCGATGCTCAGGCCGTCGTTATCGACATGCTGCGCCGGCCCGTTTTCGCCACGGCCATCCTGACGCAAGGCACTGGCCACAAAGTCGCGGCGCAACAACGAGTTGATGGCTGCGTGCAGTTGCGAAACCCGCTCCTGCAAGGACAGTTGCCCGCTGCCACTCTGGGTCAGCAGACTATTGCTCGCGGCCCCCTGGGCGATCCATTGCCCCTTGAAGCTGTGCTGCAACTGGGCCGCCTGACTTTCAAGCTCCTGAGCAACCTGCGGCCCCAGCAGCTTGCTTTGCCTGACACTTTCCATCATCGCCAGATAACCAGGCACCAGTTCCTGGCCTTTGCCACGACTCCACGTTGCGTTGGTCAGATCGATGACCGCCTGCAAGTCGTCAATCAGGTCCTTGATACGCTCCAGTTCTTCCAGATCGTTCTCGGTGCTCGACTCCAGACGCTCCAGATGCAGCTTGAGATAACCGGCGGCGGTGATGAAGTTGTCTGCCCGATAGTATTGAACCAGCCACTTCTCCATGAGTTTGGTGAAGTTGGCAGTTACCTCTTTGCGATGGGCCAGCAGATCCAGAGGCTGGAGAGATGCACTGCTCTTTTCCGCCAGCAACCGGTTGTAGAAGGACTCGCGATGCAAGGTGCCCGCATTGAGGTTCAGGCCCAGGGCGTTATTGCTCAGGGGCACCAGATCTTCCAGCGGAGTTTTCTGGTTGCTCAGGGACAGAGTGTAGAGATTGTTCATCTGTTCCAGGCGGGTTGCCCGATCCACCAGATCCCTGGCCTTGACGTAACTCTGCCATAGCGCAGGGTCATCGCCCTCTTGAACCGAGCGCCGGTCGCTATCGGTGATTGCCAGCAACTCGTTGGTCTGGGCCAGCAGCAAGTCATGCAAGGGCTGACGCATATGGCTCATGGACATATGCCGCAGCACACCATCCAGGCGGGTATCCAGCGAAGAGAACCAGGAGCTGGGATAAACCGGAGAAGCGAAATGCCAGCGCGGTGCATTCTGCAACACATTCCAGAACGCCTGCACATTGCTCCGGGTCAGTTCCTGCCGGTGCGAGTCATCGTTGACCTGCACGTAATTGCGCTGGGCCTCCTGCAACAACCGCGACAGCTCATCGGCTTCATCGATCGAATAGCGCCAGACCCAGAGCATGGAAATGCCCCAGACCACGCCAAAGACCAGGGCACCAATAGCCGTAACCCGCTGCCAGCGTCGACGCAGATGCAACAGGCGTGGCACAGGTTGCGCCAGCCCGCGTTCGGCATTGATACGATGTTGCCAGAGAGCCGAAGCGAAGACGCTCTGCATGAGCGGCGCATCGCTTGCCGACAGGGTTTCATGGCCCGGGGCCGATGCCTGATCGGCGGTGAAATACAGCCCCCGAAAACGCACCGCCTCACCCTGGGCATTGCCCTGAAAGACCGGCTCCAGCAGCATTTGCAGAGAGCGGCGCAGATCCTTCAGGCGCTCGGGCAGGAAACTCAGCTCGCCACTCAGGCTGCCCGACAACGCACCGACCTGAACAATGGCTTCCGAGAGTGCCTGAACCACGGAATCGAGCGCGGTATCGCTCCACTGGGATTGCCAGACCATTTCCGGGTCATAAGGCGAACTCCAGCCCAGAATCTGCTGGCGAGTGTCCTGGGGCAAAGCCGTGACCAGATCCTGAAAGCCGGGAATCTCGTCCATGCCGTTGATCACGACATACACCGGCACACTGAGCCCCAGACGTTGCAGCAGCTCGATAAAGCGCCGACGCGCCGCCAGCCCCAGTGAGGCCGCACGCTCGCCATCCAGAAGATCGGCCGCCGAGATGTTCCACACCACCCCGTCCAGCGGGCGCTGACCACGGATACGCAGCAACAGACTCAGCAGACTGGCCCAGCCGTTGCCCTGCAGCTTCATGCCTTCTTCAGGCATGAACAGCGACTGCGGCACAACCAGAACCGCACCTTCGGGATCGGACCACCAACGGCCGAACCATGCGGGCTTGTCCGTTGGCGAAAGATTCCAGGCCGAGCACAGCTGAGAGCCCTGAGCCTCATCGCCCACCATCAGCAACCATGAGGTTTGATAGTGATCGCGTACGCCCTGATCCTTCTCCATCTGGCGCACGGCAAAATGGAAACTGCGTATCGCTGCACCGCCACGAGTACGCAACCACCAGATACACAGCAGCAGAATCAGCAGAATGACAACAATGCCGATGACCCAGCCCAGCATTGTCAGCGTCATGACAGGCCCTCCACAACGACAAAGGGTGTCGCCAGATGCAGGACCGGTTCCAGACGCTGGCCGATGTCATGCCAGAACAATTGACCGATACCGATAAACAACAGCGTGAACGCCAGAATCACCAGCCCCAGACGCAGGCCGTCAGGCAGGGACCTGCGCAACGGCAACTGACGAGGTGCCACACTGGACGGTTCGGCCAGCAACTGGCTGACGTTGGCATAGTCGGGTTCGCGCTGACGGGTGAAGGTAAACAGCGCATGACGCCATTTTTCGTGCAGAGCCTGACCGCGCTCGCCACGCAGATGACCGTGAAAGCCGAGGATCAGGCACAGCAGGTAAACATTGCCCAGATCGCGATTGGTGGAAACCTGCTCATCGAGCAAGCGCTTGATTTCCAGCGGCAGGCGTTGTCCGGCCTGACGACTTGAATACAGACGTGACTCAAGAGGTTTTTCCTGCCAGGCACTCTGTCCCGACCAGTCGGCGAACAGCAGGGTTTCGTCCACCAGCGCGACAAAGGCATAGACCATGGCTTTCATTTGCTGGGTCGCAGAATCCCCTACATTGGAAAATGCATTGCGCCAGAGCCTGCGGGTGATTCGCGTCGACAGTTCGGCCACCGCCTCGACCAGTTTCGAGGTGTCTTCGCCACTCTTGTCCAGTTCGTTCCAGGCGGTCAGCCATTGCTGCCACGCCTCACGAAAAGCGCTACTCAGAGGTGCATCCTGCATGACACGCCCCCGCGAAACGGCATTCCCTTCAGCCATACAACTTCCCTACCGTACTCAGGCGGATTCGTGGGTGGTTTTGTCGATGAACAACACGACTTGCCAGGGGCTGACAGCGCCTCCCGAAACAGATGAAACGATGTGCAAAGGCTGGGTCGGATCGAACCACTCGCCAGCGGCCTGAATGACAAACAGCCGCGTATCGTCGCCCGTACTGTAGGCCACCTGTTCCTGACGGCTCATCACCTGATGAGGCAAACCGCTCATGCGCTGGCGGGCCAGCACGGGTATGTGCGGACCGGAAGCGATGATCGCCCTGCCCAGCCATTCGATGGCTGCCTGTTCGGAAGCTCCGGCCGGCATGCGCAAGCCGACCACCAGTCGCTGACGGGACTTCTGTTCGGGCAGCGTAATGGAGAAGACATGTTCGGCCTGCTCGAACGGCAGGCTGCGAAAGCCCACCCGCACCTGCTCCAGGGTGCGTTCCAGCCAGGTCAGCACCTGATCGTAGCCGCGATACAGATCGAGAAAATCCAGCGGCGCATAAGCAGGTACGCCCGAAACCGGGTCCAGTACCACCCAACTGCCGGTCATTCCGAGCAACAACCCGTGCAGGCCCTGGGCCGTGGCGACCCGGCTGCTCAAGGCACCTTCCACTTCGGGCAATCTGGCCCAGAGCGCAGCGGACTGCAGACGGATTTCCTCGGCATCGTCCTGGTTACCTGCCTGCTGGGCCTGACGCAAGCGTCCGGCGAGAAACATGCATTTCTCCCGTGTACGGGCGCACAGCTCGGCAATGCGTCGACCCAGCAAGGATTCCGGCAGGATCAACGGTGTCGGGGCAACATAGGGCAACTGCACGAAGCCACCGCCCTCTTTCCGCAAATGCAGCAGAGGCAAGCAAATGGAGTCGGCCTTGTTGGCCTCGGTGACCAACCGGGGGTTGGGTCGCCAGACGGTAATGGTTTCCGGGTTTTCGCCACTGGCCAGATCCGGCAGCGAGTCGCCGAGTACCGATTGCAGACGCCCCTTGAGCGGCAGCAACTGACCGGCGCGCCACAGGGGGCTGATCGCCAGATAGACCATCACCGTGGAGGTCGCGGAGGCCGCAGCGGCCTCGTTGATATCCAGCTCCACCATCGGCCCCGATCCGGCACGAATGCTCAGGGGCATGCCATCGGGCAGGGTGGCGTCCAGCGCCAGAATACGAACCTGTCCGGCAAACAGAGCCGAAGGGTCCAGATCAAGGTTCGAAACACCCCAGTACCAGGGGTTCGATGCCTGGGCCAGATGGGCGGCCAGCACTTCGGCCCGCAAGCCTTGCAACTGAAAATGCTGGGGCAGCAATTGCATGCCTTCGTGCCAGCAGACTGCATCAGGTAGCACGCTCATAAGGTTTCCTTGGCATCCTGTGTATGGCGCATGGTCAGTGCGACGCGAGATCAATGGGCATTTTCGTCGAACAGCGTCATTTCCCGGCTATCGAATTTCAGCCATATCCTGCGCTGACCATCGAGCCGCAGGCGGTGCGCGCCGGGGGTGTTGTAATTGGCAAAAACCAGCAGCCCCATGGAAGGCTTGCCGTCCAGCGGAAAAGTGCCCGATTCGATCAGTTGTCCCGGCACCAGCTCCATGCCCCAGATAGCCATGAGCTGGCGGTAGTCGCGGCGGTATTGCTCACGCTCGCTGAACCACTGACTGGCAGTCAGGCCGGACAGTTTATTGAGCAGGTCAGGGTCGTTGACGGAAATGAAATCGACAGCGACAGGCGAGTCATCGTTGGCTCGCAATGCCACGTCCAGAATCAGCGAATCGATGCTTATTTTTGGATCCAGAAAAGAACAACCCGTCAGCATGAAAACAGCCAGCAATACGGCAATCCATTGTCGGTATTTGAACTGTTTTGCGATCATGATTGTCCAAGAAAAATTTTGTATTGCTTTTGGGCGTTCCTGTTATAGCATCAAGGCCAATTCGCCACCACGACGAATTTAGACGATTGCAGAAATAGACCTGTGCGGATCTGTTCTGCGGTCAAGCAAGGGAATGCGAGCATTGGGAAACCGTTGCATTGCGCCCGCCTTATGCATCGGAGTTCAGCCACCATGGCCGAGAGTACTCAGCACAAGCTAGACAGGGTCCGCCCTCCTCGCGTTCAGATCACCTACGACGTAGAAATCGGCAATGCCATTGAAAAAAAGGAACTGCCTCTTGTAGTCGGCATCCTGGCCGACCTGTCGGGCAAACCTGATGCTCCCCCTGCAAAACTCATCGATCGACGTTTCGTCGAAATCGATCGCGACAACTTCAATGAAGTGCTCGCCTCCATCGCTCCACGCACGGCCATCCAGGTCGACAACACCCTCAGCGGTGATGACAGCAAGCTCAACGTCGAGCTGCGCTTCAGCCACATCGACGATTTCGATCCGATCAATCTGGTCAAGCAAGTCACGCCTCTGCGTCGCCTGCTCGAAGCCCGTCAGCGTCTTCGTGACCTGCTGACCAAGCTCGATGGCAATGACGATCTGGACAAGCTGCTTCAGGAAGTCGTCGCCAATACCGAAGGTCTGCAACAGATCAAATCGGCCCGTCCTGAAAGCGAAACGGGAGCGCCACAAGCAGGTGCCGACACAGCCGAAGAGTCGCCTGCCGAGCCGCAAGCCTGATTGTCATTGCCCACCCATTCGCTGAGGATTAACCATGGCCACATCAAACAGCGCTGAGAATCAAGGCAGCGAAGGCTCAACCCAGACATTGTCCCTGCTGGACAAGATCATCGCCGAAGGCCGCATGGCCCATGACGACAGCCAGCAAGGCTACGCTCGCGACATGCTTGCCGAGTTCGCCACCCAGGTCCTCGATGAAGGCATGGCGATCGACAAAGACACCGTCGCCATGATCAACGACCGCATCAGCCAGATCGACTCGCTGATCAGCGATCAGCTCAACGAGATCCTCCACCACGAGGACCTGCAGAAGCTCGAAGCCTCATGGCGCGGCCTGCACTCGCTGGTGCAGAACACCGAAACCAGCACCCGCCTGAAACTGCGCCTGCTCAACGTTTCGCAGAAAGAACTGCAGACGGATCTGGAGAAGGCTGTCGAGTTCGACCAGAGCGCGCTGTTCAAGAAAATCTACGAAGAAGAATACGGCACCTTCGGCGGTCACCCGTTCAGCGTGCTGGTAGGCGACTACACCTTTGGCCGTCATCCGCAGGACATCGGTCTGCTGGAGAAGCTGTCCAACGTTGCAGCCGCCGCCCACGCGCCATTCATCGCCGCCGCCAGCCCGCGCCTGTTCGACATGAGCAGCTTTACCGAACTGGCCGTGCCTCGTGACCTGGCCAAAGTGTTCGAAAGCCAGGAACTGATCAAGTGGCGCTCCTTCCGCGAAAGCGAAGATTCGCGCTATGTCTCCCTGGTACTGCCGAACTTCCTGCTGCGTCTGCCTTACGGCCCGGACACCTGCCCGGTGGAAGGCATGAACTTCGTGGAAGATGTCACCGGCACCGACCACAGCAAATACCTGTGGGGCAATGCGGCCTGGGCGCTGTCCCAGCGCATCACCGAAGCCTACGCCAAATACGGCTGGTGCGCGGCGATTCGCGGTGCTGAAGGCGGTGGTGCGGTCGAAGGTTTGCCGGCGCATACCTTCCGCACGTCCTCGGGCGATCTCTCGCTCAAGTGCCCGACCGAAGTGGCGATCACCGACCGTCGCGAGAAAGAACTCAACGACCTGGGCTTCATCTCGCTCTGCCACAAGAAAAACAGCGACGTCGCTGTATTCTTCGGCGGACAGACCACCAACAAGCCCAAGCTCTACAACACCAACGAAGCCAACGCCAACGCCCGGATTTCCGCCATGTTGCCGTACGTGCTCGCCGCCTCGCGCTTCGCCCACTATCTGAAAGTGATCATGCGCGACAAGGTCGGCAGCTTCATGACCCGCGACAACGTCCAGACTTACCTCAATAACTGGATCGCGGATTACGTACTGATCAACGACAACGCGCCCCAGGAAATCAAGGCCCAGTACCCGCTGCGTGAAGCTCGCGTGGACATCACCGAGGTTCCAGGCAAGCCTGGCGCCTACCGGGCCACGGTGTTCCTGCGTCCGCACTTCCAGCTGGAAGAGCTGACCGCCTCGATCCGTCTGGTCGCCAGCCTGCCACCGCCGGTAGCAGCCTGACCCTGAGTCCTGCGGGCCTGGCTCGCAGGACTTCTCCCCCACTTTCTTTTTGCCAATTTGCAGGAGTTACACCCGATGGATGCGATCATTCTGGATCTGGGTGACGATATTAAAGGCGACAGCATGCTCGAAGGCTTCACGGACAAGATCGAAATCATGTCCTACAGCCATAACGTTGCCATGCAAGTGACAAACGACGTCAGCAACTCGGAACGTACCTCGGGTAAACCTCACGTCGGTGAGTTCACCCTGACCAAGTTCGTCGACAGCTCAACCCCCAACCTCAACAGCTACTGCTGCGCGGGCAAGCCGATCGCCACCGCCAAGATCACCATTGGCCGCAACGCCTCCGAAGGCAGCGGTCAGATCATGCCGTTCATTGTCTACACCCTGGACAACGTGGTGCTGTCCAACGTCAGCGTCAGCGGTGGCGCAGGCGGCAAGCCGGTGGAAACCATCTCGCTGAACTTCACCAAGATCAAATGGGAACTGACTGCCCAGAAAGACGATGGCACCAAGGAAGGCGTGGCTGGCACCAGCTGGGACCTGGCCGCCAACAAGAAAGCCAGCTGATAAAGGTAACTCGCCATGCCAGGCACAGGCATTCGTCCGCCGTTATTCGAGCGCCTGGCTTTCAGCGAGGAGCAGACGCAGCACACGAGGTTCTTCGACCGCCAGGCTCTGGCCGACTCGGTCCGGACCGAACTGTTGCGCCTGCTCAATACCCGCCGTGCTTCAGGGAACATGACCACGCCCCCCACCCTGCTCGACTACGGCATCGCCGACTGGAGTGCCCTGCAAGCCAGCAACAGCGATGACCGACGCCGCATCACGCGGGAAATCCGCGCTGCAATCACGCATTTCGAACCACGACTGCACCTTAGCGGCGTGGATGTACAAGCCATGCCCGGACGTCCTCGGCAACTGGATATTCGCCTGAGCGGCACCCTGCGCCATGACCGTCAGGAATGGCCCGTGGCATTTGTGGTGCAGACCTCGGAAGCCGGGCTGGAGGTCAGCCATGAGCGATTCGATTGACCCGCAACTGCTCGATTATTACCAGCGCGAACTGACCTGGCTCAGACATGCCGGCAGTGTATTCGCCAACCGCTACCCCAAGGTTGCAAAACGCCTGGAGCTGTCGCCCGGCGAAAGCCAGGACCCTCATGTAGAGCGCCTGCTCGAAGGTTTCGCCCTGCTTGCCGCGCGCCTGCAAAGACGTCTCGATGACGATTACGACGAATTCAGCAACGCCTTGCTCGAACAGCTTTACCCGCTGGCCATCAGGCCCCTGCCCTCGTGCAGCATCGTTCGCTTCGAGCCGGACCCGAGCAAAGGCAATCTGACGGCGGGCTATGCATTGCCCCGGGACACGCCGCTGTTTGTCACCACGACCAAAGGTGAAAGCATCCACTTTCGCACCAGTGCCGAAGTGACCTTGTGGCCCATTCAGATCAGCGAAGCGGTGCTGCTCAATGCGGAAGAAACCCAGGCCCTGACCGGTGTCATTCAGGCCCGCTCGGCCCTGCGCCTGACGCTGGAGTGCCAGGGGGAAACAACGGACTGGGCACAACTGAGCGTTGAACATCTGCGCCTGCATCTGGACGCTTCGCCGGTGGTGAACGCGGCACTTTACGACTTGCTGGGCGCCCATGCCGTAAAGGTCTTGAGCGGCGCACCGGGCAGCCAGCCGGTTGCCCATGGCGACCTGCCGGCAATTGCCGGTTTCGCCAACGACGAAGCCCTGCTGCCGGAAGAAGACGGCGTACATCCGGGCATGCGTCTGCTCGCCGAGTATTTCGCCTTCCCGGAAAAATTCCACTTCTTCGATATCCCGCTGAACACGGCCCATGTCGAAGGACGTACGCTCTATCTGTATGTAGTCTTCGATCGCGCACCCCAGGCTCGCCTGCACCTGCAAGCCAGCGATATCGCCCTGGGGTGCACCCCGGCAATCAACCTGTTCCCGCGCACCTCCGAACCGCTGCGTCCGGACGGCACACAAAGCGAATACCGGCTGATTGCCGACAGTCATCGCGAAAACAGCGTCGAGATCCACAGCATCCGTGGCATGCGTGCCGCTTCGCCCCAAGGTGTGCGCCCGGTGCCTGCCTATTACGGCAGCCAGCACAGCCTGGGCGACAGCAGCCTCTACTGGCATGCCCGACGCATCAGCGGACTGACGCCCAACCGGTTGGGCAGCGATCTGATGCTGAGCCTGGTCGACACCCGCTTCGACCCGCTGCTCGATGCGCCCAATTACAGCCTGACAGCCGAACTGCTTTGTACCAATCGCCATCTGGCCCAGAGCCTGAATGCCGGAACCCCGCTGAGTTTCGAGCGGCCCGGCCCGGTGGCCAGAGCCAGCCTGATCAACCCGCCCAGCTCGCAAAGCATTCCGCAACTGAGTGGCGAGTCGCGCTGGCGGCTGATTTCGCAACTGAACCTCAACCACCTGTCGCTGGTGGAAGGTCCCAAGGCGCTGGAAGCCCTCAAGGAAATCCTCAGCCTGCATAACCTGCGCGACGAGGCCAGTGCCCGTCGGCAGATCGAAGGCCTGCAAAAAATGACCTGTGAGCGGGTCATCGCCCAGGTCGGTGAAGATGCCTGGCGCGGCTGGCGCAACGGGCTGGAAGTCAGCCTGCAACTGGACCCGGAACACTTCGCCGGCAATAGCGCAGTGCTGTTTTCCGCAGTGCTGGCGCAATTCTTCTCGCTCTACGCCACGGCCAACCGCTTCGTGCGCACGGTACTGGTCAACTCGGACAAGGAGGTCAAGACATGGCAACCCCAGGCCGGCATGCCCCTGTCCCTCTGAGTGAGGTCTTGCGCAAGGAGCCACAGGCTTTCGAGCTGTTGCAGGCCTTGCTGATTCTGGAGCGCGAACAACCCCAGGCTTCGCCATTGGGCACCGGCACCTCGCCCCAGGCCGAAGCCATCCGCCTGCGCGGCCCGCTGACACCCTTGTTCGCCTCCAGTGAAGTCGAAAACCTGACTCAGGACCCCGGCCAGCAACCGGTGCTGACCACACCAGTCTTCGGTCTGGGCGGCCCCGACGGTCCTTTGCCCTACGCCTTTCAGGAATGGCTGCAACAACGCGCCCGCGCCAAGGATCATGCGCCTGCCGAATTTCTCGACCTGTTCCAGCATCGCCTGCTCAGTCTGCTTTACCGGGTACTGCGCAAGCATCGGGTGGCGCTGGGCTTTTCGGTGCCCTCTGCCAGCCCGGTGCAGGCGCAGCTGCGCGCACTGACCGGTTTGCTGCCCAAATCCCTGCAGGAACGCCAGGCACTGCCCGATGCCGCGATCATGGCGCGCAGTGCCTTGTATTCGGGCGGTCGTCGCTCACTGGCCGGCTTCGCTGCCATCGTGCGTCAGCATTTCGGCCTGCCGGTACAGATCAGCGCCTATGAAGGCGCATGGCGCAGCATTCCGCCAGCCAGCCGCAGCCTGCTGAAACCCGGTGGCCGCAACCTGAAACTGGGCAGTACCGCCATCGCCGGGACTCGCGTCTGGGATGAACATGCCGGTATTCGTCTGACCATCGGCCCGTTGCAGAACGATCAAGCCAGACGCCTGCTGCCTGACGGCGAAGCCCATCAGCAACTGGCAAGCATGGCCGCCCTGTATTTCGGCCCCGACCTGGACTGCTCACTGACCCTGCTGGTGTCAGGTGCAGAGCCAATGGTCATGAATCGCGAGAGCCCACCAACCCTGAACTGGAACGGTGGCTTGCGTAGAAAACCCAATCAAGATGTGCAGCGCATCGACACCCGGCTGCGCCAAGCGGAGATGGCCTGAATATGGAACTTGGCAGCCTGATAGCACGCCTCAACGCCGACAGCCGCCGCGCCTTGGAACGCGCCGCGCAGCGCTGCCTGCAACGCGGCCATCACTACGTTGAAATCGAGCACCTGCTGCTGGAACTGCTGGATATCGAAGGCGGTGACCTGGCCTGCCTGCTGCCGCGTTTCGGTCTGGAACGCGATGCGCTGACCGCCGAGATCAACAAGGCGCTGGAACTGTTCAAATCCGGCAGTACCCGCACACCGGCACTGTCCGCCCAGACCATCGGCCTGCTGGAAGACACCGTGGTGCAGGCCAGTGTCATGGGTCAGCAAAGCATTCGTTCGGGACTGTTGCTGCTGGCCCTGCTGGACCGCGATGAACGTCGCAGCCTGTTGCTCAACAGCGCATCTTCGTTGCTGCGCATTCCCAAGGATGTGCTGCGTAACAACTTGCAGGAATGGGCACAGGCGTCCCGTGAACACATTGCCAGTGCAACGCCGAACCAGCCCGGTAAAGCTCAGGAACGAGCGGTTGAAAGTTCGACCCTCGATCAGTACACCCAGGACCTGACCGCCGATGCCCATGCCGGTCGCATCGACCCGATTGTCGGGCGCGACGGGGAAATCCGTCAGTGCATCGACATCCTGCTGCGCCGTCGCCAGAACAATCCGATTCTAGTGGGCGCACCGGGCGTGGGTAAAACCGCCGTGGTCGAAGGCCTGGCATTGCGTATTGCCGCGGGCGATGTGCCGCCCTCCTTGCAGGATGTCAGCCTGCGGGTCCTCGACCTTGGCCTGCTGCAAGCCGGTGCTGGTGTAAAAGGCGAATTCGAGCAACGTCTCAAAGGCGTGATCGACGCGGTGCGCAGCGCCGAAAAGCCGATCATTCTGTTTATCGACGAAGCCCACACCCTGATTGGTGCCGGTGGCGCGGAAGGTGGCAGCGACGCCGCCAACCTGCTCAAACCCGCACTGGCACGCGGCGAACTGCGCACCCTGGCCGCCACCACCTGGATGGAATACAAGAAGTATTTCGAGAAAGACCCGGCACTGGCCCGACGCTTTCAGTTGGTGCAGGTGGAAGAACCGGACGAAGCCACAGCCGTGGAAATGCTGCGTGGCGTGGCCAGCAAACTGGAACAGCACCACCGCGTGCAAGTACTGGATGCGGCCATTCACGATGCGGTGAAACTCTCGCACCGCTACATCTCCGGGCGACAACTGCCGGACAAAGCCATCAGCATCCTCGACACAGCCTGCGCCCGTGTCGCCCTCGGCCAACACGACGTGCCACCGCCGCTGGAAAGCCTGCGCCATCGCCAACAAAGCCTGAAAGAAGAACTCGAACGCCTGCGTCGCGAACAGGCCACAGGCCTCGATCACCGGGAGCGCATTACCACGCTGGAAAGCGAATCCACCAGTAACCTGCAAGCAATCCGGGAGCTGGAAGTGCGCTGGGGCGAAGAGCGTGAAGCCGTGCGCGAGTTGCTGGAAACCCGTCGCGAACTGCTGGCCCTGAGCGAGCGCGTGGACGCCAATACCGACCTCGCCAAACGCGATCCGGACACCGACAGCCGCATCGACTACCTGGCCTCGGAACTGGTGCGCCTGGAAGCCGGTCTGGACGCCATTCGCCAGGACGATCCGCTGGTGCCGGAACAGGTCGATTCCAAGACCGTCGCTGCCGTGATCGCAGGCTGGACCGGCATCCCGGTCGGCAAGATGCTCGCCGACGAGGCCCATGCCGTACGGACCCTGGGGCAGCGCATGGGCCAGCGGGTCATGGGCCAGAAAGCCGCCCTCGACACCATCGCCCAACGTCTGCAAGCCTACCGCGCCGGCCTGACCGACCCGCAGAAACCGGTGGGCGTGTTTCTGCTCCCCGGCCCTACCGGCGTCGGCAAGACCGAAACCGCCTACGCCCTGGCCGACGCCTTGTACGGCGGCGAACGCAACCTGATCAGTATCAACCTTTCCGAATACCAGGAAGCCCATACCGTCAGCCAGCTCAAAGGCGCACCACCCGGTTATGTGGGTTATGGCACCGGCGGTGTACTGACCGAAGCGGTACGCCGCAAACCCTATTCCGTGGTGCTGCTGGACGAAATCGAAAAAGCCCACCCGGACGTACTGGAAGCGTTCTACAACGTGTTCGACAAAGGCGTCATGGAAGACGGCACCGGCCTGGTGGTGGACTTCAAGAACACCGTCATGCTCGCCACCAGCAACGTCGGTGCCGAACTGATCCTCGACACCCCAACCGCCGAACTCGACACAGACCCGTTCAACGAACGCCTGCACAAAGTCCTGCTACAAGCCTTCCGCCCCGCCTTCCTCGCCCGCATGACCGTGGTGCCTTATCGCCCGCTGGATGAAGCGACACTGGAAGGAATCGTGCTGGCCAAACTGGAGAAATTGCGTGGCCGGTACAAGGCGGCTACGGGCAAGCAGTTTGATTTTGATAACGGGATTGTTAAAGCCGTGCTCGCGAAATGCAGCGGGGCCGGGGCGAGGGATATTGAGAATGTATTGATGAAACAGGTGACGGGGAAGTTGGCGGAGTGGGTGTTGGAGTGAGTTGCCCCTTCATACCGTTTATTACTAAAGATTGGAAATCGATATGACAACAATCACCTTTGACCTCGCATCCATCTCCGTATTGGACAACGGCTGGACTGGGAAAATTACTGAGTTTGGTAAAGACTACATGATCCTGACAGGCGTAGGTAGCTACACTCAGGTCAAGGCGCTTGGTGGTGGAAACTATGAAGTAAAACGCCGGCAAGGCGATAACATCCAAACGCTTGCCCCACTAAATATTTCAAGCATGACCACTGCCTACTTGACCAGTGGTTACCGTACGAGCCTGGCAGTCCACGACACTCCATTTTCCACCTCAATCGACTACACAAAAATCAAACTGGACCCGAACTGGCTTAATCAGTATGTTTTCGACTCTGTTATTTTACGGGTCCCCGGTGCTGATAAATCGGCAGCCACCCAAGAGAACATCAAGGCTTTCAACTGCTACTGGTGTGGTTTTGTGTACCCTGCCTGGACAATGGAAATCGACCACATCAAGGCACAAACCAAGCCAGAAATGGCACTGATAAAATTCTTGCGCTTACTCGGTGGAACAAATCATCAAAACGCCAACCATGCTGATCGACGCGCTAACCATGTTGCAAAGTGGAATCCTAAAACCCATGCCAACACTCATGGCTTTATAGACGACGCATCTGCATTCCATACCTATCTGAATATGAGAGAGGAAAACTTCAACGAGAACAAGAGTGTGATAGCCTTCAAAGATGTTGCAATGTTGATTCACCTATTCGACGACATGAATGCCTTTCATGTCAGCAAGGGGATTGGAAGTACCAAGCATCAAGTCAATAGTCAAAGCCCTCTATGGAAAATAATTCATAGCGGTAACAATCTGGTGCCTTCATGCTCATTTTGCAACAGAACAAAAAGCAAAAAAGGCTAAGACAGTTTAAATATGGATGAATGCCTTACAAAAACCACTTTAATGGCGATCTACTTCGTATAAGACCCACTGCAAGATTTCATACTTGAGAAGCCATATATGTCACTAACCAATGCTATACGACGCGCAAGAAATATTTGCGGCCCCAACGAGGTCTGGTGCATTACAAGATTTGATAGAAACAATAGTACGATAGAAATCTATTGGTCTGAACGCACGATAGTAGACGCAGTGACCTCTTACAACTTGGCAGGGGGGCTGAGAAACTATGGCGATCATGCTGAATGCATTATGATTCGAGACTTTGACCGTGCACTGACAGACTATGGACAAGTGCCCGACATTGTAGAAATTTTCATAAGCCGAAGCCCATGCATGGTATCCGCCGGATTTAACCACAGCGGCATCGCATACCCGATAGGGTGCGCCAGCAAAATAGTGACCTTGATAGGGCAGCACCCTAACATTCGCTTTTGGGACTTACGGCACGACGATGTATATTGGGGGAACTTGGCGAGAAGACCTGACCCCAACTCGAACATCTTGTCATCATCCGTGACAGGAATATCCATTCTTGCCTCACTCCCCAACGTTTCAATTCACAAGTTTAGCGACCTCGACATCATTCCTTAATTCACACAACCACCAAGCTCGAGATCACAGCTCAACACATGCCCTGACCACAACACTCTATCCTATAGTTTAACGATGTATTGCTGAGGCCACTTGATGCCCCGCTCCACCGACACCACAACCACCCTCTCCCTGACCGGCTCAGCCCTCACCGAGCTGTACCCTGACTCCATCAGCGGTGAGGAATCCCTCAATACTCTGGGGCAGTATTTCCTGCATGGTCAGGCGGATACCGCGTTGACGCTCACTTCCGCCATCGCCACTCACGTCACCACCACGCTGCATAACGATGCGATGCTGCGGCCGATGGATGCGTTGGTTGCGGAAATCCGTCAGCTTCCAGCCGACGCCACGGCGGATCGGTATCAGGTGTTGTTGCGGCCATGGTTGTGGTGGTTGACGCTGGCGAGCAATAACCGGGTATTTCAGAACCTCTCTACGTCGGACATTGTGACGTCGATCTTCACTGACCACGGTTTCAGCGATCACAAGCTGTCGCTGACCGGCAGTTACACGCCCCGCGAGTATTGCGTGCAGTACGGTGAAACCGATTTTGCGTTTGTGTCACGCCTGCTGGAAGAGGAAGGGATTTTCTGGTTTTTCACCCATGAGGACGGCAAGCACACGCTGGTGTTGGCGGACAACAACGATGCGTTTCCGGCGATTCCCAACGGGCCGGCGGTGAAGTATCTGGGTCAGGGCATGGGCAATCGGGAGCTGCACGGGATTCGTTCCGGGCAACTGGTGTTGCAGGCGGTTTCCGGGGTGTATTCGGCGTCGGATTACGAGTTCACCACGCCCACCACTTCGCTGTACAGCAAGGCCGAAGCCAAGGCCGGGCCGTTGTCGATGTATGAGCATCCGGGCGGTTATATAGCCAAAGCGCGGGGCGATGCCTTGACCAAGCAACGGGTCGATGGCCTGCGCAGTCAGGAAAAACGCTTTGTTGGTGAAAGCGACTGCCGCTGGCTGGTGCCGGGGCACTATTTCACCCTGAGCGGCCATGACGATGCGACGCTGAATATCGACTGGGTAGTAACGGCGGTTACCCACGAAGCCAGTCATGAAGGCTATCGCAACCGTTTCGAGGCCATCCCCAAGGCCACGACCTTTCGCCCGGCACGGCTGACACCCAAACCACGCATGCACACCCAGACGGCGACCGTGGTCGGCAAGTCCGGTGAAGAAATCTGGACCGACGAATATGGCCGGATCAAGATCCAGTTTCCGTGGGACCGCGACGGCAAGAACGATGAAACCAGCTCCTGCTGGGTGCGTGTGGTGCTGCCCTGGACCGGCAAGGGATTCGGCATGCAGTTCGTGCCGCGTATCGGCCAGGAGGTGATCGTCACCTTTATCGACGGCGACCCGGACCGGCCCTTGGTCAGCGGTTGCGTGTACAACGGCGACAACGCCCTGCCCTATGCCCTGCCTGCCAACCAGACACAATCGGGGATCAAGACCAACTCATCCAAGGGCGGCGGCGGTTTCAACGAGCTGCGTTTCGAGGACAAGAAGGACGCCGAGGAAGTCTTCCTGCAAGCCCAGAAGGACTTCAAGACCAATGTGCTCAACGACACCACGGTGACCGTCGGCCACGATGAGACCCTGACCGTCCAGAACGCCCGCACCCGTACCGTCAAGGAAGGCGACGAAACCGTGACCCTGGAAAAGGGCAAGCGCAGCGTCACCATCCAGACCGGCAGCGACACGCTGGACGTGAAGGACACCCGCACCGTCAAGGTCGGCGGCGACCAGACCCACAGCACCGGCGGTAACTACACCGACAAGGTCACCGGCAATTACAGCCTGACCGTGGACGGCAACCTGACCCTCAAGGTCAGCGGCACCATCACCCTGGAAAGCGGCGGCAGTTTCACGATCAAGAGCGGTGCCGATCTGGCGGTGCAGGCCAGCACTTCGATCACCCAGAAGGCCGGAACGGCGCTGACCAATCAGGCGGGGACATCTCTGGAAAACAAGGCCGGCACGACCCTGACCAACGACGCGGGTATCAGCCTGACCAACAAGGCCGCCGCATCACAGACAGTGGATGGCGGCGGCATGCTGACCATCAAGGGCGGTCTGGTGCAAGTCAATTGAGATTCTGAGCATGGCCAAGACAGAAACTGTGGATGTACAAAGCGGCGACGCACAACTGACCGGACGCCTGAATGACGGCCAACTGGACGGGCCTTTGCGGATCGAAGAAAACGACCGCCCGCTGGCCAACCTGAATTACAGCCAGGGCGAGTTGCAAGGCATGAGCCTCACCTACCATCCCAATGGCCGGGTTTCCGCGCAGCTGCCTTACGTGAACGACAAGCTGCATGGCGTCGCGAATTTCTATTCACCCGAAGGCCTGTTGCAGCGCCGGGCCACCTACCGAATGGGCCTGCTGCACGGCGAAGCCAGCATCCATTACCCAGACGGGCAACTGGCAGAGCTGGAGCAGTACAAGGACGGCGTGCGCGACGGGCTTTATCAGCGTTTCCATACCAACGGCCAGGCGTCCTTCAAGGCGCGCTACCTGAACGGCCAGTTGCTGGACCAGGAACAACAATTCGCCGATGACGGCAGACCGCTGGACGACAAGGGCAAGCCGGTTTCACGGCTGCGCTGGTGGTGGATGAATAACGTATCGGCTACGTAATCCTGACCGGTACCACCTCGCACGTATTCAAGGAAGCATCCAATGCGCACAAGCAACAAGACAAACAAGTGGAATCCGTCGATGACCGAGGTACATAACCAGGGCCATCTCCCCCATAACCCCTATATCCCCAAAAACCTGTATATCCAGTGGCGCAATACGGACAGTCAGCGGCGCATGCTGGCCAAGACCCGGGACGATCTCGCAGATCTGTGGCACGGCACCATGGCGTTCGACGCCAACAGCTTCGACAAGATGCTCAAAGTATCCGGTACCTGCGTGCCCACTGTTTACTACCGCAAGATATCGGCAAGCGAATGGACGGCAATCAACGGAAAGCCCGACCCCTTCAAGCCGGTCTTCGACTACCTCAACACCGACCTCTATCGCTACTGGATGTCTTCCTCGTTGCTCAAAGTCATGGCATTCGGCAATGAGAATGCCACCGACGACAGCGCAATCATCATCAAGCTGACCTTCTCAACCGGGCTGGCTTCCGATCTTGGAGCCATGCTAAAGCCCCACCAGGAGGCAGGTGTGCAGGGCAACCGATTGGTCGTCGCCTTGCATCGCGAAGGCTTCGCGCAGATCGGCAACATCACGACCAACGCTCAAGTCACCGAAATAAAAAATCGCAACCTGGACCACAACCTGGGTTTTACCAGCCAACAGCTCAATTACCTGAAGGCACAGCTTGTAAAATTTGAAAAGATCAAAGGCTAGTCCGGCAACGAGCTTACCTATCAGCCAGGCGCACAAAGCTGCACACGGCTCGTGCGTCCCGTCCTTAGAGGATCTGAATTGCGGCCTGAACCACCAGCACCGATACGATGATCCACACCATCATCAGTTTGATGACTGTCCAGGTGCTTTCGCCAGTGAAGCGCTTCAGCCCCGCGACGTAGATCAGCAGCCCGACCATCACCACGGCAATACGCACCGTTTGCGTGCTGCCCTCGAGCATCAGGCTCATACCGTAGGAAAACGCAGCGACCAGTACGGCTGGCACAATACCCAGCGCCACATTCATCAGTCGGGAAGCCAGTGCCAGTGCTACGGCACTGACCACGATGGAAAGCAACGCACTCATCTACTCATCCTTGAAAACAATCAGCCTGCACAGGTCAGGGAATCAACATCTGCATCTGCCCTGGCATCACGATCTTGATCACCCCGGCCCAGTTGCACATCAGCATGCTGTTGGAATCAATGGCAGGCATGCCACCCAACAGCACCGTCGGTGCACCTCCCGGAATCCAGGGCGAGGCCGTCGCAGGAATGCACGGCATGGGGGTCAGCACACCCAATGCCGCTGCCGTAGCGGCAATCACCATCGGGTTGGCGGTGCTCATACACATTCCGAAGGTGGGAATATTGACTAACGGAATGTGATCCATGATGGTCGCCGCCGGCATGCTGCTGGTCAGCACGCGATTGGTCGGCAGCACGTTCAGAACCGTAGGCGCAGCGCCGAAGCTGCATTGCAACGTGGCTCCGGCACAGACTTGCGGACATGACATCGGCAGGCACCCTGGGTGAAGTTCGGCTGACAAAATAGCCCAAGGCTATTAGCCCTGCCAATCACAAATACTCGGAGATCTCGATCAAATTCAAGTCAGGATCGCGAACATACACCGAGCGGATCGGCCCCGTGGCACCGGTTCGCTGCACAGGCCCCTCGATTATCGGCCAGTTCTGCTGCCGAAGATGGGCGATCACTTCATCCAGAGGCCCGGCGGCGATAAAGCAGAGATCCAGCGCACCGGGCACGGGCAGATGCGCCTTGGGCTCGAATTCGTGACCGCGCACATGCAGGTTGATCTTTTGCTGGCCGAAGCGGAAGGCAGTACGACCATTACCGAAGGTTTCCAGGCTCATGCCCATGATACGGGTATAGAAATCCTCACAGGCAGCCGCGTCGCAGGTAGTGAGAACCAGATGGTCCAGATGATCGATAAGCATGGTTTCTCCCTGAATAGGTCTGGGATGTAGATAACTTGCCTCGTCGCGGGCAGACCCTCTCCCACAGTGCATTGTTCTCAAACAGCAAGTTCATACGGTTACACCGCGTTCAGCCATTCCTGCAACAGTTCGGTGGTGCGTTCAGGATACTCCAGAGGCGGCAGATGGCCGCATTCGGGCAGAACCACCAGACGCGAACCGGCAATGCCTTGCTGAGTGAATACAGACTCTTCTACCGGCGTGATTTCATCGTTTTCACCGACGACGATCAAGGTCGGCACACTGATCGTCTCCAGCAGTGACCGGTAATCCTCGCGCTCGATAATCGCTTGCTGCTGGCGAATGAAACCTTCCCTGCCAATGGTCTGGGCCATATCCATTACCTGTTGTGCGGCGACAGTCCCCAGACAACGAGCATGAATGATCCGGGGCAGCAAGTGAGGCGTCACGCCCATGAACTTGCCCAGCTTCGCCAGTTCCAGCAGGCCACGCCTGACTCTGGCCCGATCCTCGCTGTCCGGTCGGACCATGGTGTCGAACAGCGCCAACGCCACCACCCGCTCGGGAGCCTGACGCATGATTTCCATGGCCACGTATCCCCCCATCGACAAAGCCGCCAGGGCAAAGAACGGTGGAGCCTGCTCCAGCGTGCGTCGAGCCATTTGCTCGATGCTGTCGTCCTGGGAAAGATCTGCAACAGAAACGCTGCGTGAAGGCTCGAAAGCCGCCACTTGATGAGCCCAAAGCCGCTCATCGTTCAGCAAACCGGGCAACAGAACGAGGGGAAGGTTATTGCAAGACAACGTGACGCTCCTGGGGCAAAGGAAAAATACTCATACATGACATCTTCCGAACCCCATTCGGCACATCATTGAAGCGGTTTCCGCGCCTCCAGCAACTCCACAAACCGCGTAAGACTCTGGGAAACCGTCCCCCTGCGCCACACCAGCCAGGTCTGCAGAAAGCGGAACTTCTCGGACAGCGGCCAGATGCTTACGGTGCTACACCCCGGCATGCTTTCGAGCATGCTGCGTGGCATCAGCGCCAGTCCCGCTCCCGCACTCACACAGGCCAGCATGCCGTGGTAGGACTCCATTTCGTAGATCTTGCCCGGCACGGATGCATCGTCGGTGAACCAGCTCTCGAAGTGATGGCGATACGAACAGTTGGCGCGAAAGGCATAGATACTTTCACCGCTCACATCCAGCCCTCGGGTAACGGGAGCATGGTTGAGCGGCGCAATGATCACCATCTCCTCCTCGAAGACAGGAACGCCTTCCAGCGCCGGATGCAGCACCGGCCCATCCACGAACGCTGCCACCAGACGCCCGGACAGCACGCCATCGATCATGGTGCCGGAAGGTCCCGTGGACAGGTCCAGTTCGACCTTGGCGTATTGCTGGTTATAGGCCGCCAGCAGCGCAGGGATACGCACCGCTGCCGTGCTCTCCAGCGAGCCCAGGGAAAACGGCCCTTGGGGTTCTTCGCCGGAAATGGCCATACGGGCCTCTTCCACCAGCGCCAGAATACGCCGGGCGTAGTCCAGGAAATTCCAGCCAGCCGGTGACAGGCGCAAGCGATGCTTTTCACGTATGAACAGCTCGACGCCCAGATCGCTTTCCAGTTGCTTGATGCGCGTGGTCAGATTCGAGGGTACACGATGGATATGCTGCGCCGCGGCGCTGATGCTGCCTTGCTCGGCAACGGCCTTGAAGATTTCAAGCTGGACAAGATCCAATTCATTCTCCAAACGTGAACGATACGATCATTATTATTCAGTTTCGCGAAAAATAGCACGACGATACTCTGGCCCCATTCCCACCCACAAGAGGATGGTGTCATGACACAGATTTCCAGCCACACCCATGCAATCTCGATCAACCCGGCCAATGGTGAACAGGTCGGCCATTATGCGTTCGAGTCTGACTCGGCACTGGATGCCGCGCTTTCCCGTGCGACTGAGGGTTATGCATCATGGCGACGCAAGACGGTCGATGAGCGCGCTCAACGGCTGATTGCCCTGGGCAAGGCATTACGTGACAACGCAACGTCCATGGCGCAGATGATCACCCGGGAAATGGGTAAGCCCATCGCCCAGGCCCGTGGCGAAATCGAGAAATGTGCGCAACTCTGCGAATGGTACGCCAGCCATGGCCCGGCCATGCTTGCACCGGAGCCGACACTGGTCGAAAACAACAAGGCGCGTATCGAATACCGCCCGCTTGGCCCTATCCTGGCGGTCATGCCTTGGAACTTCCCGGTCTGGCAAGTACTGCGCGGTGCCGTTCCGGTCCTGCTTGCCGGCAACACTTATGTGCTCAAACATGCGCCCAACGTGATGGGCTGTGCCTATCTGATACGCGATGCGCTGCAACAGGCCGGCTTCCCGCAAGGTGTGTTTGAAGTGATCAACGTGGCTCAGGAAGGCGTATCACGCGCCATTGCCGATCCGCGCATTGCCGCTGTGACCCTGACCGGCAGCGTGCGGGCCGGGACTGCGATTGGCGCACAGGCTGGTGCCGCTTTGAAAAAATGCGTACTGGAACTGGGCGGCTCCGATCCCTTTATCGTGCTCAACGATGCCGATCTGGATGAAGCGGTGAAAGCCGCCGTGATCGGTCGTTATCAGAATACCGGTCAGGTCTGTGCCGCGGCCAAACGCCTGATCGTCGAACAGGGCGTTGTCGAAGCCTTCACCCGCAAGTTCGTCGAAGCCACTCGTCTGCTGGCGATGGGCGATCCGTCGAGCCCGGAGACTTATATCGGTCCGATGGCCCGTTTCGATCTGCGTGACGAACTGGACCAGCAGGTGCAAGCAACTCTCGCCGAAGGTGCGACTCTGCTGCTGGGCGGTAAAAAAGCCGAAGGCGCTGGCAACTTCTATGAGCCCACAGTGCTGAGCGATGTGACTGACCGGATGACGTCTTTCAGGGAGGAGTTGTTCGGCCCGGTGGCGTCAATCATTACCGCCCGCGATGCCAGGCATGCACTGGAGCTGGCCAATGACAGCGAGTTCGGCCTGACTTCGACCATTTACACCCGCAATGTCGAACTTGCAGAACAACTGGCTGACGAGCTGGAAACAGGCGGCGTATTCATCAATGGTTATTGCGCCTCAGACCCGCGCGTGGCCTTCGGCGGGGTGAAGAAAAGCGGCTTTGGCCGTGAGCTTTCACACTTCGGGGTGCGTGAGTTCTGCAATGCGAAAACCGTCTGGCTGGATCGCCGCTGATGGATTCAGGGGAGCCCTGCGCTCCCCGGATTCTTCAAGGCAGGTTATTCCTCTTCACTTGCAACCCGGACCAGATCGCCAATGGCGTAAAAAGTCCCGCCGGCGATGTAGTGCAAGCTGCGCCAGCGAGGATCGGTGGTCTCGAATGCCCAATGGCCATCCTTGAAGGCTCGCTCATCGGCCCAGGCCCCCACAACCTCACCGATGAACAAATCGTAGGTCTGCTGGTTATGGGGCTCAGGCACAAGCTTGCAGATCAGCCAGGCCGAACAACCCGCCACCAGCGGGGTCTCGTATCCTTCGATACGAAACAGCTCGACGCCTGACTTTTCCAGCTTGTCCGGCATAAAGGTCAGACTTTGCGTACCCACGTCATAGACCTGTTGCACCTGCTCCACGGTCGGTACTTGCAGAGCGAAGTAACCACTCTTTTCGACAAGCCCACGGGTTTTGGTCATCTTGTCGATGACCACCGTGACCTTGGGCGGGGAAAAGTCCAGAGCACAGGCCCACGAAGCCGACATGACGTTATGGGTCCCGCCATGGCTGGAGGAAACCAGCACGGCAGGACCGTGATTGATCAGTCTGTAGGCCTTTTCCAGCTCGACTGGGCGAATACGGTTATCCACGAAAACTCCTTCAGAACAGGCAAGCGCAAAGGCGCATTCTACTGATTAAGAAGCATTTCTGAAGGACCAATCGATAACCCTGTCCACACTCAAGCTGCCGGCTCCCAACGACGGAAAACGACACTGGCATTCACACCACCAAAACCGAAGCCGTTGGACAGCGCATGCGTCAGCGGTAGTTTGCGGGCGGTCAGGCCGACAAGGTCAAGTCCTTCTGCCGCTTCGTCCGGTTGATTGAGGTTCAGTGTGGGCGGCACGATCTGATCGCGCAGCGCCAGTACCGTAAAGATGGCTTCAATGCCCCCCGCCGCACCCAGCAGATGCCCGGTAGCGGATTTGGTCGAGGTAATCGCCACGCCAGAACCTGCACCAAACACCGAGCGGATGGCGGCCAGCTCGCCCTTGTCGCCCACTTGAGTCGACGTGGCGTGAGCATTGATGTGCTGGATTTCGTCCGGGCTCAGACCGGCCTGTCGCAAGGCCTGCTGCATGGCGCGCCGGGCTCCTCCGCCATCTTCGGGCCCTGCGGTCAGGTGATAGGCATCGGCGCTGGTGCCGTAGCCCACCAGTTCCGCCAGGGGCGTGGCGCCACGCGCCAGAGCGTGTTCAAGCGATTCTATGACCAGTAACCCGGCACCTTCGGACATGACAAAGCCGTCGCGGTCACGATCAAAGGGACGCGAGGCTTCCTCTGGCCGCTCGGCAAAACCGGTGGACAAGGCACGGGCTGCCGCAAAGCAACCCAGGGTCACCCGATCGATGGCCGCCTCCGTACCGCCGCACACTGCGATATCGGCCTCGCCGCTTCTGATGAGCCTTGCCGCGTCGCCAATGGCTTGCACACCGGCTGCGCAAGCAGTCACCGGTGCACCGAGCGGGCCTTTGAAACCGTACTTGATGGAAACATGTCCGGCCGCCATATTGGCCAGGAAGGACGGCGCGGTGAATGGCGACAGTCTGCGCGGGCCACGGGCATCGGTAGTCCGTACGGCTTCGGCGATCGCACCGAAACCACCCACGCCCGATGCAATGATGGTCGCCGTCCGCTGCTGTTCCGCTTCATCAGCGGGCTGCCAGCCTGCCTGTTCCAGAGCCTCATGGGCGGCCACCAGCGCAAACTCGATGAAGCGATCCATCTTCTTGCGATCCTTGGCTGGGATCAGGCGCTCCGGGTCGTAACCCGCGATGGCATCCTCTTCCAGCGACGGCACCTGACCGCCTACGGCAACGCCTGTGCCGTCAGTGATCGGTTCCGGGAGTTGGCGGATACCGGACTGCCCGGCCAGCAAACGCGGCCAGACATGCTCAACGCCACACCCCAGCGGCCCGACCAGGCCTACGCCGGTTACTACGATTCGTTTTTGAGCCGTGAAATCTGTCATTCAAAACCTCTTCATTACACTATCGGCACCACGACCCGGGACGTGGTGCCCTATGGTCTATCAGGCCTGCTGCACCTTTGCGGCCGACTCGTCATCGGGCCGGATCCGGTACCAGATGGCATACATGGCCGGCAGGAACACCAGCGTCATGACGGTGCCACCTAGGGTGCCGCCGATCAGGGTGTAGGCGAGCGTTCCCCAGAACACCGAATGGGTCAGCGGGATAAAGGCCAGAATGGCCGCCAGTGCGGTCAGCAGCACTGGCCGGGCACGCTGCACGGTGGCTTCGACCACGGCCCGGAACGGCTCCAGACCTTGAGCTTTGTTGTCCTGGATCTGACCTATGAGGATCAGGGTGTTGCGCATCAGGATGCCCGATAGCGCAATCAGCCCGACCAGAGCATTGATGCCGAATGGCTGCTGGAACAGCAGCAAGGTCGGCACCACGCCGATCAATCCCAGAGGCGCGGTCATGAACACCATCACCATCGCCGACATCGAGCGCACCTGCAGGATGATGATCAGCAGCGTCATGGCGATCATGATGGGGAACAGTGGCAACATTGCCTTGCTGGCCTTGCCCGACTCCTCGCTCGAACCGGCTTCCACAATCCGGTAACCATCGGGAAGCGTGTCGATCACCGGTTGCAGCTGTTTCAGGACCGCGCTGGAAACATCCGGCGGCTGCAGACCTTCGGCGGTGTCGCCACGCACCGTGATGGTCGGGGTGCGGTCACGACGGCGCAGGACGGGATCTTCCATGCGTACATCGACTTCACCGACCTGAGAGAGCGGAATCCGCTGCCCGGCAGAGCCCACCAGGGTGAAACCGGCAATCTTCGCGGGATCCAGACGGATATCGCCAGCAGCACGACCGACCACCTGCACCGAGCGGATATCCTCGCGCACCGCAGTAATGGGCGTACCGGTGAGCAAGAACTGCAATTGTTGCGCGACGGCACTGGAGGTCAGGCCTACCGCCTGCAAACGGTCCTGATCCAGAGAGAAATGCAGGGTCGGCACCAACGGGCCCCAGTCGCTGTTGACGGTCCTCATCAACGGGCTGGCCTGCAGCACTTTCTGCATCTGTGCGGCGATTTCGCGCAACTTCGCTGGATCGGGCCCGCTTACGCGGTAAGCGACGGGGAACGGCGAATAAGGGCCAAACACCAGTTGCGTAACCCGCACCTGCGCTTCGGGAGCCAGCCCTTCGGCCACCGCCTGGCGCAGACGCAACTTCAGCGCTTCACGCTCTTCCTGACTGGCGGTCAGCACCACCACCTTGGCGAACGATGGATCGGGCAGTTCCGGTGCCATCGCCAGGAAGAAACGTGGAGCGCCCTGACCAATGTAGGCCGTGACGACCCGGGCCTCTTCCTGCTTTTTCAGCCAGGCCTCAACCTTGCTCGTGGCCGCACTGGTCTGCTCGATGGAGGTTCCGTAAGGCATCTGCACTTCGACCAGCACCTCGGGACGATCGGAGGTCGGGAAGAACTGTTTCTTGACCAGCCCCATGCCAAGCACGGCAACCACGAAGGTACCTATCACAGTACCGGCGACCAGCCACTTGCGGGCGATGACCCGGGTCAGAACCCTGCGGAAACGGTTGTAGTTCCTGGTGTTGTAGATGGCTTCATGACCGCCCTCGACCTGCTTGAGCTCCGGCAGCAACTTCACGCCCAGATAAGGCGTGAACGCCACGGCGACTACCCAGGAAGCAATCAGGGCGATGCCGACAATCCAGAACATGTTGCTGGTGTATTCGCCCGCCGTCGATTGCGCAAAACCGTTGGGCATGAAGCCGATGGCGGTGACCAGGGTGCCGGAAAGCATGGGCGCGGCGGTATGGCTCCAGGCATAGGCCGAGGCCTTGATGCGGCTGTAGCCCTCCTCCATTTTCACCACCATCATTTCGATGGCGATGATCGCATCGTCAACCAGCAACCCCAGTGCCAGGATCAGCGAGCCCAGGGTGATGCGGTCGAAACTCTTGCCGGTGGCTGCCATCACCACGAACACCACCGCCAGCGTCAAGGGCACGGCTGCTGCCACCACGACACCCACGCGCCAGCCCATGCTGAAGAAGCAGACCAGCATGACCACCAGCAATGCGATGAAAAACTTGACCATGAACTCGCCGACTGACGAGTTGATATTCACCGACTGGTCGGAGACTTTGCTCAGGGTCATGCCCAGCGGCATGCTCTGGTTGATTTTGGTGGTTTCGGCGTCAAGGGCCTTGCCCAGATCCAGACCGTTCCAGCCTTCGCGCATCACGACGCCCAACAGCAAGGCCGGCTCGCCATTGTTGCGCACCATGAAGGTCGCCGGGTCCTCGTAACCACGCTCGACCGTTGCCACGTCCGAGAGCTTCAGCGTGCGGCCCTGTACCGAAACCGGTGTGTCACGGATCTTCTTCAACTGGTCGAAAGCACCGTCCAGACGCAGAAAGACCTGTGGCCCCAGGGTTTCGATCGAACCGGCAGGCGTCAGCACGTTCTGGCTGTTCAGCGCGGCAAAGATTTCCTGAGGGGAAACCCCCAGGGTCGCGAGGCGATCATGGGAGAACGACACATAGATGCGCTCAGCCTGTTCGCCAATGATGTTGACCTTTTTCACTCCCGGCACATGCAGCAAGCGCTGACGCAAGGATTCGGCATCGCGGACCAGCAGGCGTTGCGGCTCGCCCTTGGCTTTCAGGGCGAACAAGGCGAAGGTCACATCCGAAAACTCGTCGTTGACCAGCGGACCGATGACACCGGCAGGCAGGAGCTTGGCTTCGTCATCGAGTTTCTTGCGCGCCTGATAGAACTCTTCCTGCACTTGCGACGGCGGCGTGCTGTCGAGCAGCGAGACCATGGTGAAAGCCATGCCCGGACGGGTGTAGGTTTCAGTACGGTCATACCAGCGCAGTTCCTGCATGCGCTTTTCCAGAGGCTCGGCGACCTGATCCTGCATTTCCTGCGCAGTAGCGCCCGGCCAGGCGGTGATGATCGTCATCTGCTTGACCGTGAAAGGCGGGTCCTCTGCCCGTCCAAGCCCGAAGAACGCCAGTATCCCGGCAGCGGATATCAGAAAGATCAGGAACAGCGTGATGGATCGCTCGCGAACGGCCAGCGCCGACAGATTGAAACGCCCTTCGCTCATGGCTGGCTCCCGGCAACCCGGGTTTCGAGCGCAGCGCCCGGCAAGACCCGATCACCGTCATGCAGCAGATGGGCTCCCAATGCCACCACTTGCTCGCCAACCCTGAGATCACCGCTTACCCGTACCACATCGTCCTGCAGGGCCAGCACCTGAACCGGCCGCCAGCCCACCTTCGCGGGCTGACCGGAAACAATCCATACGCCCGGACCACTGCCCGGGTCATAAAGCGCCCCGATGGGTACCTGCAGCGCCTGGATCTGCGCTCCGCCATTGGCGATCTGCAGGCTGACTGTAGCGCCTAATGGGGCGCTGGCCATCTCACCCTCAAGCACATAACGGGCCTCGAAGGTACGAGTTACCGGATCGGCCGCATCGGAAAGCAGGCGCAACCTGGCTGGCACGCTGCTGCGGCCATTGCCATACAGTCTGGCCTGAGCCACAGAGCCAACAGCCGGACGCAGTGTCTCGGGCAGATGCACGATGGCTTCGCGCAACCCGGCGCGCGCCAGCCTGACCACCGCTTGTCCGGCACTGACCACCTGACCCGGCTCGGCCAGGGTTTCCACCACAACACCATCGGCATCCGCCAGTAATACGGCATAACCTGTGGCGTTCTGCGCCACATTGGCCTGGGCTTGCGCGGCGCTCAATTGTGCCTTGGCGGAGTCTGCCGCGGCCTTGAACTGATCATAGGTGGAAGCCGAAACGGCACCGCTGGCCACCAGATTGCGGTAGCGCGCCTCGTCGTCGATGGCCTGTCTGGCCCGTGCACGTGCAGCGGTTACCGCCTCTTGCTGCGCTTGCGCTTGCAGACCGAGATCCACCGGATCGATGCGCATCAATGGCTGACCTTTCCTGACGCTCTGGCCGGTGTCGACCAGACGCTCAAGCACCTTGCCCGACACACGAAAACCCAGATCGCTCTGAACCCGCGCAGCGACCACACCGGTAAAGGAACGGGAAATATCCGTTGAATCCTGCACGCTGGCGACCCTTACCACAGGCGCCTGAGTACGTGGATCATGAGCGATTGATGCATCGCCACACGCCGTAAGGACGAGTGGAGATAAACAGAGAGCGATAACGACAGGCAGGCGACGGGACATGGGATCACTGGCTCGGATGGATATCTAGAGCCAGATTCTCATTCTAGTGACCAATTAAGTCAATAGTCACAAACTCAGGCTAAGGTGCCATGCTGCGCAATATCAATGCCGAGAGATGGACAGTGGTCTCTTCGGCCCGATCAAGGCTGTACTGCAACAATACGGGGTTGATGTAGGGCCACATCACCAGGTAAATGGCATTGGCCACTTCATCCAGCGGCGTCTTGCGCTCGAACTCGCCAGCCTCCCGGCCTTCCCGGACAATCTGCTCGATCAACTGCCGAAGCCGCGTTTCATGCCCCCGGGCCGAAGGCCACTGATCCCTGGCCGAGACAGCGGCAATGTCATAGAGCTTGCGATCCAGGAAAAACAGGCTGCTGCCCGCCTCCACCAAGGCCTTGAGCATTCGCCGCAGCTTTTCGGAAGCAGTCGGCGCATCCACCACGGCGGCATCGACGATTTCCATGATGGCAGCCAGTCGGTTGCTGCAAATCACTTCGCCAATCGCCTGCTTGGAGTCGAAGAATTTGTAGATATAGGCCTTGGAAAAGCCGATGGCGCGGGCCAGATCGGACACCGTGGTCTTCTCGTACCCATAATGGCCGAAGTGCTGGGTGGCAGCTTCGACGATCTGGTCACGAACGTTATGATCCAAAGGACCACGCGAAGGGGATACATTCTGCTTTTCAGTCATTTTTCCAGCCTGGCTTGCGTGACCCTGATTGATAAATAGTGACTATATTGTGATTTGGTCATGAATTTCCATCTTTTAAACAGAGTCTCCTGATCGGCATCAGCCCTGACCTGCCCCAGCTTATTCATGAAAACAGCTCATGACAGCATCCCGCTCGCGGACTTAATCAATCCTTGTGCGTCTTCTATGATGCCTGCTCAACTCTGCTCCTGCTCTCAAGGATTCCGGATGAATGAGCCTGCGCCACAGGTAATCGGCCTCATATTGGCTGCCGGACGCAGCAGACGCTTTGCCGACGACAAACGCCGGGCGCTTCTGCCCGACGGGCGCAGCATGCTGCAAGCCAGTATCGACACTGCCAGACAGTCCTTCAATGAGCTCTGGGTGGTGCTGCGCAGCGATGACGATGCACAAGCGCTGGGGATTGTGCCCGATGTCTGCATCGTGCGCAGCGAACAGGCCGAGCTTGGCATGGGACACAGCCTGGCCAGCGGTATCGAAGCACTGATGCCCTCGCCCGCCATTGCAGTCGCCGTCCTGCTTGCCGACATGCCCTGGCTGCAAGCGGCGACGCTGCGCAGCCTTGTGCAACTGGCCGACCCGCAACGTATCGCACAGCCGGTATATGAAGGTCAGCGCGGCCATCCAGTGATCATCGGCCGCCGATTCTGGCCAGAGCTGCTGCTGCTCGAAGGCGATCAGGGCGCCAGAACACTGTTGGCAGCCAATGCGTCGGTTTGCGACCTCATGACAACCGATGATCCAGGCACCGTGCGTGACGTCGATACGCCAGAACAGATTCTGCAGGGACTTTCAGGCCCCCGGTAGTCACTTATCCAGAGCAGCCGCCTGAGCGTATTCCTGATCACTGACCTGTTGCATCCAGTCCACGACCTTGCCATCCAGAACCTCGGCAATCGCAATGTGGGTCATGCCGGTTTGCGCCGTCGCGCCATGCCAGTGCCTGGTATGAGGTGGAATCCATACCGTATCGCCGGGCCGGATAGTTTTGATCGGTTGCCCTTGCTGCTGAACCAGGCCCGTACCTGCAGTAACGATCAGGGTCTGCCCCAAAGGGTGGGTATGCCAGGCGGTGCGAGCACCCGGTTCGAAGGTGACCGTTGCGCCACTGACGCGTGCATCGCCGGTGCCCTTGAAAGGCGCATCCACGCGCACCTGGCCAGTGAAATAATCCGCTGGCCCCTTGGCCGAAGGCTGTGAGCCGTTTTGAGTGACAGTCACAACCGGGCTCGTCTCGCTATGAGCCTCGGCTGCCAGAAGAGAAAGGGAAAGTGCTGTTGCTGCGAGCGTCTTCATGGACAGTCCTCCATCTATATGGATGAGCGCTCCGCGAGGGCATGAAGGACATCAAACAGAGAGCTGCCTGGCTCATGCCCACTCTGTAGCGGCTGCGTCGAGTTTGCCGAATCCCTTTGTGGCGACACGACATGCCCAATCTATCAGCCAGAAGAGCCAGTGATTAACCGGCTTAATCCGCTAACCGCCATGAGCCAGCTTGATCAATAGCGGCAATCAGGCTGCGCTGGAACGCTTGACCGTCACGATCAGAATGCCACCAATAATCGCCATGATCCCGACAATCAACGTCATCGTCAGTTGCTCCCCCATAAAGATCACCGACATCAACAGCCCAACGACCGGGACACCGAGCATCGCTGTCGACATGCTGGTACTGGAAAGCCACATGCTGGCGGCATTGACCGCGCAAAAACAGAACGCTGTAGCCAGAGGCCCCATGAAAATCAGGATCTCCCACAAGGTTCTCGAACCATCGCCGGTGAAAGGCCCTTCCGTGAAGTAAGCCAGTGCGATAAGGGGAATAGTGGCAACCAGCATCTGCCAGGGTGCCAGTTGATAGGCGCTGGCGGTGTTCTTTGAGTAACGCAGATGCAGGATGCACATGGCCCAGCAGAATGAGGCCGCCAGCAGCATCAGGTTGGCTTTCACCAATGCGCCGTTGCCCCAGTCCAGTGTCAGGGGATTGAACAGCACACAGACACCGACGCCCCCCAGCAGCGTACCGATCAATTGCCGCGTGGACAGCTTTTCACGCAGGAACATGACAGCAATCGGCGTGACCCAGAGCGGCGTGGTGTAGGCCAGAACGGCAGAACGGCCGGCTGGCACCTGAGTCATGGCAATTGCACCCAGCACGGTAAAGGTCAGCATCTGCAGCAGACCGACACTCAGGATCAGTGGCAGATCCTGGCGAGTGGGCAGCCGCAGCTTGCCGGTCACCAGTTGCAATGCCAGCAGACAGGCCGCACCGGTCGCAAAGCGCAGGGTTGAAAACCAGACAGGCGTAATGTGCTCAAGACCAGCCTTCATGACCGGCCAGTTAGCGCCCCAGATCAGGATGGCCATGATCAAGAGAAGCACACCCTTGGCCTTGGGCGAAGACACCAGACTCTGCGAATGAGCCGAGTCGGTCACCATGGCGCTGTGCTTGCTTGCGTCTGACATGTTTTCCCTCTTCTGGACGAGCGCTTCGAGGGAAAAATTTTAACTGGCGTGTAGGGAGAAAGTTTCTCCCTTCTTGGCTATCAATCCATCAGATCAAAGATGTAATCTCTGCAAAATAACGATTTTGCAGAGGTTTATTCTTTTGAAAAAACTGGATCGAACCGATATCAGCATTCTGAACACCCTGCAGCAGGATGCCGGGATCACCAATGCGGACCTGGGGCGCTCGGTAAACCTGTCACCCACGCCCTGCTTCAATCGGGTCAAGGCCATGGAAGAAGCAGGCCTGATCAAAGGCCAGGTGACGCTGCTGGACCCGCAGGTGCTGGGTCTGCATCTCAATGTCTTTATCCATGTCAGTCTGGAAAAGCAGGTAGAAGGAGCCTTGCAGCTGTTCGAGCAGGCTGTGGCCGACCGCCCGGAGGTGATGGAATGCTATCTGATGACCGGAGATGCAGATTATCTGCTGCGGATTCTGGTGGCCAACATTCAGGACCTGGAACGCTTCATTCTGGATCATCTGTCGAAGATTCCAGGGGTCGCGAATATCCGCTCCAGCTTTGCTCTCAAGCAGGTGCTTTACAAGACCGCCCTGCCGCTGCCACCCAACGGGCTGACCCTGGCCAACCCCAGATAATCGCTCTCAATGCTCAGCCTGAGGAGTGGTGAAACTGGCAAAAGTCAGATGTGCGCCTGACTCGATCAGGAAATTGATCAACGCCGACATGGCCGGACCGGCGAAATGCTCCGTCATTTCAGAAGCACTTGCCCAATGACCGCTCAGAAGCCAGAGACAAGGCTCATGGGGGCTACGACTGCACGTATACCCAAGACATCCCGACGCGTCCTGAAGCGGATCAATATGCAGCTTCAAGCGACTTTCGAAAAGCGGGTCCGTGTCTTCGATAAAACGAATTTCCAATGCATTCATCGCATTGATATGCATTACAGCCCTCTCCCACGAAATTCCGACCAGAACTCACACCATCTGTGCGCAAGCGAACTTAACGATCTGGCGGCCTGATGACTATAAGGGCTGACTGAATGTACTCATGAGCCGACCTCATCAATCAGAAGCCTGTAGAAAAGAACAAAGCCCTAAACTTCGGGCCAGACAGGCCGAAAACAGGAAGGACGGGGGTTTTCAAACGCCTACAAGGGGCAAAAAAACACCCTTCTGTGACCGATTAATCGCCGATCAGGCAACAATACTGGATACATTCAGTAATATTTAGCGTGCTATCGATTGCAGGAAAACGCGCTGATCTTTGCGTGAACGGCGTACAAAAAGCAGTTTCTGGATGACATCAGACACGGCAACGTAGGCAGGATAAGGCTCTGGGACGTGATGGCACCTCGCACCGGAGGTTCACATTATGCGAAAATGTCGCGTCATCGCCGACTTGGAGCGCCCGCCAGAACATGGCAGCATGCGCGCCCTCGCCCGGTCTGTCGATGATGAGCTTATGACACGCAGGTCACTCTGGCATGTCACGGCAGCCTTGATGAGGGACAAGACACCACAGATGTGTCTGTGAATACCGAGCCTGAGGCGAAATTCCGTGAGGAAGCTGATGGGGATGGCTTGCGCTTGCAGGGGAATGTCTTTGCTGCGCAGGAAGCCGTACCAACAGAACTATGTGTCACTCAAGCCGCTGAAGCCAATGATGATAAGAAGTCAGCGCAGGAGGACATAGAAAGTGAGGTCTAAAGCGTTATTGTATTGGCCTTGTATGTCCACCTCTAGTCCTTGTAGGTGCGAGAGTTTGTCGCATGCGGCATAGCATGCGACACGCCACAGCTCCCACAGACAGAACCGGAGGGCGGATGGCGTTTATCATATGGATCACAGTATGTTGAAGAAAATGAACACGGCTCTGCTGGGCCTGGCCATGTCGATGGGCTTCATGCCCGTGCATGCGGCCGAAGCAAAAAAAGTAGACGTTTTGCTCATCGGGGGAGGAATCATGAGTTCGACCCTGGGTATCTGGCTCAATGAGCTGGAGCCAGGCTGGTCGATCGAAATGGTTGAGCGTCTTGATGGTGTCGCCCAGGAAAGCTCGAACGGCTGGAACAACGCCGGTACGGGTCACTCTGCCCTGGCCGAGCTGAACTACACGCCAGAAAAAGACGGCAAGATCGACGTCTCCAAGGCCATCGAAATCAACGAATCCTTCCAGATCTCCCGCCAGTTCTGGGCGTGGCAGGTCAAGAACGGTGTGTTGAAAAACCCGCGTTCGTTCATCAACTACACCCCGCACATGAGCTTCCTGTGGGGCGACAAGAACATCTCGTTCCTGAAAAGACGCTATGAAGCCCTGAAGGTCAACCCTCTCTTCAGCGCAATGCAGTACTCCGAAGATCAGGAGCAGATCAAGAAGTGGGTTCCGCTGATGATGGAAGGGCGTGACCCGAACCAGAAAATCGCGGCCACCTGGACTCCGATCGGCACCGACGTGAACTTCGGCGAAATCACTCGCCAGTTCGTGGGCCACCTGAAGAGCCAGCCTAACTTCAATCTGCAACTGTCGAGCGAAGTCGAAGACATCAAGCGTAATGCCGATGGTTCGTGGCGCGTGTCCTACAAGAACCTGAAAGACGGTAAAGAAACCGAAACCGACGCCAAGTTCGTCTTCATCGGCGCGGGCGGTGGTGCACTGCACCTGCTGCAGAAGTCCGGCATTCCTGAAGCCAAGGAATACGGCGCCTTCCCTGTGGGTGGCTCGTTCCTCGTGACCGAAAACCCGACGATTGCCGATATGCACATGGCCAAAGCCTATGGCCAGGCTTCGGTTGGCGCACCTCCGATGTCGGTTCCTCACCTGGACACCCGCGTACTGGATGGCAAGCGCGTTATCCTGTTTGGCCCATTCGCGACCTTCTCCACGAAGTTCCTGAAAGAAGGCTCTTACCTGGACCTGCTGACCAGCACCACTCTGCACAACGTCTGGCCAATGACCCGGGTCGGCATCAAGGAATACCCACTGGTCGAGTACCTTGCCGGCCAGCTGATGCAGTCCGATGACGATCGCTTCGCAGCCCTGAAAGAATACTTCCCGAACGCCAAGAAAGAAGACTGGCGTCTGTGGCAGGCAGGTCAGCGCGTTCAGATCATCAAGCGTGATGAAGAGAAAGGCGGCGTCCTGAAACTGGGTACCGAGATTGTCAGCTCCAAGGACAACAGCATTGCCGGCCTGCTGGGTGCATCGCCAGGTGCATCGACCGCAGCTCCGATCATGCTGGGCGTCCTCGAGAAAGTCTTCAAGGACAAGGTTGCAACTCCTGCCTGGCAGGAAAAGCTGCACCAGATCATCCCGAGCTACGGCACCAAGCTGAACGATCATCCTGATCAGGTTGCCAAGGAATGGGCTTACACCAGCGAAATCCTGCAACTGCCAGCACCTCCAGCCGTTGGCGCTGCAGCACCCGCAGCAGCTCCGGCAGCCACACCTGCCAAGCCACGCGAAAGCAACGCAGCGACTGATATGGCGCTGTAATGCCAAAGCCCCATCAAACCTGGTTTGATGGGGCTTTTTTCTGCAAGCGGGAAATACCGCTTTAGCGCACTCCCCTCTCTAGCTCCTGACGCCTACTTCGCGAACAACTGACTCATGTCCTTGAATGCCTTGAACTCAAGCGCGTTGCCGCAAGGATCCAGCAGAAACATGGTCGCCTGCTCACCCACCTGCCCCTTGAACCGAATGTAAGGCTCGATCACGAAGCGGGTCTCGAACGACCTCAAACGCTCGGCAAGCGCTTCCCACTGCTCCCACTGCAACACAATGCCAAAGTGCGGAACCGGCACGTCATGGCCGTCCACCGGATTGCTGTGAGCACTTTCCTGCACCGCATTCTTGGGAGCTTCATGAATCACAAGCTGATGACCATAAAAGTTGAAATCGACCCAATGATCGCTGGAGCGCCCTTCTTCCAGGCCAAACACCTGGCCATAGAAAGAGCGCGCAGCCGCAAGGTCGTAGACCGGGATCGCAAGGTGAAAGGGAGAAAGGCTCATCAGAAACTCCAGGCTTTTTGGTTTTATCGGCCGCAAGGGTTTGCTCGCGGTCGCTCAAGTACTGGAGAAATCATAGAAGCAGCGACTCACCAATAAAATCAATATATATTTCTCAGATTAACAAAAGAGATTTATCAATGATTCGCGAGCTGAAGACCCTTGTCGCGGTCGCACAGGAAGGTACTTTCGCTGCCGCCGGGAACCGGATCGGCCTGACCCAGGCTGCCGTCAGCGCACAGATGCAACGCCTGGAAACCGAACTGGGCTATTCACTATTCGACCGCAAGGGCCGCACCGCGCATCTGAACCGGATGGGACATCAAACCCTCCTGCAAGCCCAGGAGCTGATCCGCCTGTATAACAACCTTGGCTCGACAGCCTCCGGCCAACCCGAGAGCATACTGCTCAACATCGGCGCGATTGCTTCGGTACAGCGCTCATTGCTACCCGATGCCCTGGCCACCTTTCACAGCCAATGGCCACAGTGCCGCACCCGCGTGATACCGGGCGTATCCATGCAACTGCTCAATCTGGTGGACGCCGGCGAGATCGATATGGCCGCCATCATCCGCCCTCCGTTCAGCCTGCAAAGCGACCTGCGCTGGACCGCCCTGGCCAGCGAACCCTATCGCCTGATCATCCCGAACCATCTACCAGGCGACGACTGGGCCGAACTGCTCTGCACCCAACCCCTGATCCGCTACGACCGCACCTCGTTCGGCGGACGACAGGTCGACCGCTTCCTGCGCCAGATGCACTTCACCCTGCGCGAAACCTGCGAACTGGACGAGCTGGAAGCCATCATCAAACTGGTCGCCAACGGTGTCGGTGTGGCCCTGGTTCCGCAGACAGCCGACCACAGGCAATGGCCAGCCGAAGTGCGAGCACTGGAACTAGGCTCACATACATTCCATCGGGATGTGGGACTGGTGCATCGGGCAAAGGAGAATCTGAGCGAGCCGGTGAGGCTGCTGATCGAATTGGTGGAGGGACTGGTGCAAGGCACATGACGCAGACCATCACGCAAATGACAGATCTTGCTGCAGCCGCACACATTCAGCGCGCGACTGCAGTTTCCACTACAACGTTTTAGCGGTGAGGACGAGGGCAAGGCAGCCCGGTATCATCGCAAGCCGTGTTGATGCGCAAACCACTGCTCAGGCGACTGGCGACCTGCAGCGGCATCGCCGTGGAGCTCTTGGCGCCGGCCTTGGCCGCATCCTGAGCCTGGACCTGGGCATATTTACCTTCCTGGACAGAAACAGGTTGCTGACTGACAGCAGCAAACGCCATTCCTTGCAGACCGATCACGGCTGCGGTGGTGACCATGAGCTTTTTCAATACGGACTTACCTGTTACTCGATTCATGATACTTCCTCTCGATAGCTTGATATTGAGTTGATGCGAGTAAGGCTTTTTGTTTTCTTGCCGGCAGAGCTGGCTGCCGTGGGAGAATGTATCCTCTGAATCATGAACATTTATATACAGAGATACATGAATAATATTTCACTTGACAAAATAAAAAATCTCTAAAAGCCTGATCAGAAACAATCATCGAATCGGCTACCACTCAAGCCAACGTACCTTCAGCACCACAGACAGCCGATAACTGACAACCAAGTTGGCGCACCATAACCGGGCACATATAACTTATAGAGAAAAAAGTTAGTGCACGAGACAAGGAAAGTAGGAGCAAGTCGGAGAGATAACCGACCGATCTGACTGAAGAAAAATTGAAAAGACCATATCCCTGATATCAAGCCAAATGAATGCCGCAAACTTCTCTTCACCAAGCAACACCCACTCCACAACCACCATAAATCAATGACTTATTGAGCAAAACAACTAAAATCCTTGTTTTAAGCCTTATGCCCCCAACTCCGGGGACAATAAGAAATCCTTCCATTCCCGCTCTAAAGTTAACAGCCAGACAGACGATAATAAGTCGCTGCCCGCCCCACCCCACCATCAAATCAGTGAACAAACCAAGCCACCCCACCAAAAATGGCTAAGTCAGGAGTAGTCCATGTTTAAAAAACTTAGCATTTCTCAGAAACTTTACTTAAGTTTCGCTACGGTCAGCGTCATTATTGCCATATTGGTAGTGGGTGCCTATCGGGGTTTTGAGCAAGTCCAGGATGCCACGAACAGCAATATTCACACCTACCAGGTCCTCGGCGATACGCAGCTGACCCTTGAACAACTGGTCAACATCGAAACCGGCATGCGAGGTTTCGTCATCTCTTCAAAGGATTCGTTTCTGGAACCGTTGATCGCGGGAGAAAAAAGCTTCTCTGAAAAGCTTCAGTCACTCAAAAAGGTGACAGCCGATAATCCGGATCAGCAACGGCGCCTCGCCCAGCTGGAAGAAACCCAAAAACGCTGGATCAATGAAGATATCGATCCAATCATTGCGCTGCGCAAGGACCTGACAGCACGCGACATGCCCGACGATGAACTGGACAAGCGCATTACGTCAGGTGCCGACAAAGCCAAGATGGACAGCATGCGCGCCACCCTGGCCGAGATCAAAGGAGCAGAGAACCAGCTGCTGGAAAAAAGAAGCCAGCACATGAAGAGCTCGAAGGAGCTTGCCCTCATGATCCTGATCTGGGGAGGCCTTGCCGCCGTCGCACTCTCTGTTTTTCTGGCTGCCACCCTGGGGCGCAGCACCACGGCGCGCCTGCAAATGGCCATCGATGCTGCCACCGCAATTGCCAATGGCAAGCTGGATACAGCCATCGACACCAGCAGTCATGACCAACTGCCGAAAGCCTTCGATCGCATGCAGAATCGCTTGCGCGAAACCATCCAGCAGATAAACCAGGCGGCGAATCAACTGGTAGTTGCCGTGCAACAGATTTCAGGTGCCTCCACGCAATTGTCCGGTGCCATTCAGGAACAATCGACATCAGCCTCGATGATGGCCGCCACCATCGAAGAGCTGACCGTAAGCATCCATCATGTTTCCGAAAACGCCGATGAAGCCCACCAGATCGCCAGCCATTCGGGACAGCAATCCAGGGAAGGTGCACACGTCATCGAAAATACGCTTTCCAGCATGAGCGGCATAGCCAAGACGGTGCAACATTCATCTGCCCAGGTCGCCGATCTTGGTCAGCATTCGGAACACATTTCGTCGATTATCGGCGTGATTCAAGGCATCGCAGACCAGACCAACCTCCTGGCACTCAATGCCGCCATCGAAGCAGCCCGTGCCGGAGAACAAGGTCGCGGTTTCGCCGTGGTTGCCGATGAGGTGCGCCTGCTGGCACAGAACACCGGCAAGTCGACCAAGGAAATCGCAGGCATGATCGAGAAGATTCAAGCCGGGGTTCGTGAAACGGTAGAAACCATGCGCAATGGCGTAGAGGAAGTGAATCAGGGCGTGACCATGGCCGGAACTGCCGGTCAGGCCATCATCGAAATCCGCGACAGCTCCAGCAAAGTGCTGCATGTAGTCGATCAGATTTCCTTCGCCCTTCGCGAACAGACTGCCGCCAGCCAGGACGTAGCCCGAAGCGTAGAACGCTCGGCGCAAATGGCCGAACAGAACAACCAATCGATTCAGGAACTGCTCAAGACCAGCAGCAATCTGGATAACCTCGCGACGGGCCTGCAACGGGACGTGGCCAAGTTTCAGGTCTGAGTCCTGAAGACCCGGGCTTCTGCACCAGCCAGAAGCCTGGGCCTGTCTCCGCACATTGCAAGCTCAGCCCCTGACGAAACTCCGAGAACGAGAAGTCGAGAGCCGAAGAGGCAATCAGCCTCCTCGGCAACTCGGTATCAGGTAAACAGATCGACACCCAGCTGGAAAGCGACCCAGAGCGCCAGGCATGTTGCGAAGAACAATGCGATATTTTCAAACAGGTTATTGCGATATTTCTTGTCCAGCAGCGACTTCTGGTTGGACATGATCAACAGGCCCAGCGAAATGACCGGCAAACCAATGATGTTCAGCGCACTGACCCCGATGGTCAAGGTCACGAAATCCGGCATGCCAGGCAGCGACCAGAGCAATGGCGTCACCAGAATGAACAGCATGAACCACTTGTGCATGGGGTCATGGTGAAACTCTTTACCGTACTTCTCGCGACGAGCAGGACTGACATGCTGGAGCGCATCGGTAATCAGCATCGGGAATGCCGTGGTTTTTCCTGAAATACTGGCGAACAGAGTTGCGAATACACCGATAAAGAACACATACCAACCAGCGGGGCCAAAGAACATTTCCAGCGCCTTGCCCAAGTCACCCAGAGTCTTCACCTCGATACCGTTTGGTCGCAGAATTTCCGCCCCGACAATCCAGATGGCCAGGTTAATGACGATCCCGACGCACACGGCAAACAATAAATCGTTACGCTGAATACGCTTGTGCTGCGGCCCTACCCAGCCCTTCTGGCGCATGACATATGGATGCACGAAGTTTGCAATGGAACCTGCAACCGCGCCAATCACCGATACCGCAACCAACAGCGCACCATGCACACCTTCATCCGGCGGAATACTGAAACCGATGGTGCCTTTGACGATACCCACAACATCGGGGCCAGACATGACAGCCAGAGCGATAAAGGCCAGGGTCATGACAGCCAACAGCAACTTCATCACACCTTCGATCATTGAATAGATGTTGCGACCGACCAGCATCCAGACAGCCAGCACCACCGCTACCGAACAGAGCAATGGGTGGTCGATCTTGAACAGCATCGCCAGCGACTCACCCGCCCCTTTGATCATGTAGGCATTCATCAAATGCCCCATCAGCAAGGCATAAACAAGCATGAACCAGGCAAAAAAGGGATTCAGTTGCGCATAGCCCTGAAGGATTGTCATACCTTGGTTGTTGCACAACTGGAAGCGAGCAATGATGTTTACGATCAGGTATCTGAGCAGCAGAGAAACCGCCAGCACCCACATCATCGCGTAACCGTAATTCGCTCCTGCGACAGACGACGTGATCAGATCACCTGCACCTAGCCAGGACAGCACGGCAATGACGCCGGGGCCCAGCAGTTTCAGCATTCGTGTAAACCGATTTTGCGCGCGCCCGGATGCCTGACCTTCGACGGAAGGAATGCTTGCCATAGAGGATGTCTCCATTATTGTTTTTGTTAGATCCCCAGCAGTCGAACACAGCTCATTAGACGTCGTACAACACTTCTGGAGAAAATGTGTTTTTAGATGTTTCGGCTTCAGGGGGTCAGTCTGAGTTGATGAAGGTTTCTCAGTGCTTATGGCACTGTGAGAGTGCGAAACTTTGCGGGTCATACAACGAGTAAGGTTGCAGTGCTTCGGTGACGGCAGCTTCGGTCCATTCAGTGCGTTCGATGCCCGACACGCTGGCAAGGAAGATATCCTTGGTGCCCTCACCTTCTTCTTGCGTGCCATCCTGCTCCGGAAACTCCCCGCCGATGCGAATGCCATCGCTGATCCTGACAGAGGTGATCGAACCGTCGCTGTGCAACTCCTGCAATGTGTTGAGCACGTCGATCTGCTCAATCCGCAAAGCCCAGCTCATCGATAAGGTTAAGCTTGATGATCTCGGCGGTGCTAGCGAGTTTCCAGGCGCGCCTCTGTGACAGGTATACGCCCCCATGCGCTTGTAAACGGCCACAACGCCTGGGTGATAGTCACCACTGGCCAAAATGCCACCGTCCTTCAGGGAAGCTAGACGAAGCTGCATCCCCCAGATAAATACGCGGCGTTCACAGGGCGAACGGGCCTCGTTGAGCTTGGCGACAAAGCTTGCAGAAGTTTCACGCAGTTCGGCCGCAGCCAGGGCTTTCAGGTCCGCAAACAGTCCTTCCGGATCATTGTGAATCTGCTGCTTGGGTATTCGCCAAGCTCGATACAGCGGGTGCTCGCCGCGACGAATGAAAAGCCCTGCCTAGCCAGCAAGACCTTGTTGCCACCCTCCAGGTACGTGAGCGAGAGCCCATAATCATAACCATAACCATCGTTAACAGCGGCTTTGAGCAAGCAAGGCGCAGAACGCTTGAGGAGTGTGCTCATCTGGAAGTGATCGTCGTGGCATCAAGGTTTTTCTGAACACGTGAAGCGATTCCACTGGAATCACCCCGGCGACAGAACGAGCTGATTCCAGTGGAATCACATAGCAAATTGATGAGCAGGATTGCTTGGCTGTTTAGACGGCTGATCTGGTTTTAACAATTGAAGGTGACGAACCTTCCAAACAACCTGAAGATCTCTCATATTAAGGCTGAGCTTCTGGTTGCCCACTACAAAATAGACATGACCCATATTCTCGTCGCAACGCAACGGCATTGCACGGCGCTAGCCGTTTTCTCTGCGAGCAGCGTATCCCAAAGCACCACCCCGCATTATTAAAATGTTGCTCGTCAACAGGTGAATCTTGATTCCAGCAATTCAATAGCATACCTGTGCTATCGCAAATCATCATCGGGTCAATTACTGTTTCCCGCTAGAGAGATATTTAAAGGTTCATTCAGGTCGAGTAATCAATATGCTTCGTGCCACGTTATCTTCAATGCTGACACTCGCTGTCTCACTCCAGTCTCTGCACAGCATGCTTCGCTGCCTTCGGCAGCTCCTACAGAAAATGCATTCCTATCCAGTAGTTTGCATTGTTTGATGAGGGCGAATTCCCTCGCAAACAAGCTGTGCACTCACAGCATCCTTATCGTCAGGACTGCCGACTTCCCGGATGAGTCCGCACTGAGATACGCACCATGATTAATTCACGCTGAGGAATCAGACATGCAGTTGCACCTGTCACTAAAGTCCTTGATTCCGGAATGCATGCAATGGCTTGATCGGGCCCGGACCTCGGGCGATGTCGACCGCTATACAAGCGCCATGGAAGATCATCTCGCAGTTGCCGGCCGCCTTAGCCCCAAGGTCGGAATACAGCTTGGACGAATCAGCCACTTTTGGAGCGTCGCCGCCTGCGACGCCTACTTTCGTGCGGATCTGAATGAGCTTGCTTGTTTTTTCAGGTGGACGATTGAAAGCCGTGCGCTGTTGCTGCGCTGGGATGCGGTACACAGTCAGTTGCGTCCACAGCTTGGCAAATGGCCCCAGGAGTACTCAGATAGCCTGCGTGCTGCAGGCCCCACAGTGCTGTCTCACTGGGATATAGGCAAGATGAGCGCGCAGCGCTATCTGGAAATGGCGGAGAAAGATGCGCGGCTCAATCTGTTCCCTCAGTCACGTCGAATCGCCCACAACACCCACGATGTGTTTTTAACGTTCCTGCTCTGCGACGCCTATGCACTGTCGACTCTGTTTGAGCCACGCAAGCCCTTGATTGCCGCCTATCAGGGGCTTCTGGATAACTGGAAGACCCAGGACCAGAACACTTTTGCGCACCACATGAGGCAGGCCGCTGAATTCCATATCAGTCGGAGTAAATACAGCAGGGGTTCGAAATCTTACGAATTCGACTATGACTTTGATCGCGTCTTCCCGATCGAGTTACTGGCAGTCCTTGCGCTACGACGTCGGGGCAACCTTGCAGACTTTCCAACGGGGCACGTGCTGATTGATGGGCCGTGGTCGGTGCTAAAAGATCTGCCTTGCGCTGAGCCTCACTCTCTCATCGCGGCTGTTCTGAAACGCATAAAGAGTGGCTATCCGCAGTTTCTCTGACCGAAGACTCGGCAGACTCCAGCAAGAGAAGCTTAAATGACTACTAGGCAATTACCGGAAAAAGAACAGTTCGGCAGTGGGTCCGAGATGGACGTTGAGATCGAAAACCTGGATGCCCTTTTAGCGCCTCCAAGCCGAATTCTCAGGCCTGAAAACGGTGGATTTCCGTCCCTGCCGGAGGTGCCGCATTTGGTGCATGCCAAAAAGTCAAAGCGAATGCCCCCCCTGATCTTGAGGGTCGATTCAGCGGGTACTGGCTGGTCTCCCAGCGTCTCAAGCAAGTCTTCGAATCAATAGATCCAGATGGATTCAATTTCCTTGCGTGTAACTACACGCTGCCGGATGGTTCAAATGGTCCGCCGCATTACCTCTGTGACGTGGTACGCATGATGGCGGCATTAGATGAAGAAAAATCTACTTATCAGGTTCGCACAGGTCATGAATTCGAGACTGGCAAACCGTTCAGGATAATGACCTTTGCAGGTGGCGCACATCTCGCCTTCAAAAAGGATCTTGTGGGTTCTGCCCATGTTTTCCGCATGGCTGAGAAGAAGTCGTCAGTCATTTGTGATCGCATGATGTACACCGCGATTAGAAAAGCCGGTATTGGCGTCAAGCCAGTTTCTGGTGGTCTTTTATGGCGCGACGCTGCCGATATGTGAAAGGTATGTCCAGTCTGAATGTCTTAATAACATACTCGTTAAAGACGGACCTATAGTACGGGTGTGCTATTGGAAAAATGCCCTGCACCCGTAACTTACAGTTGATCGCAGATGTAAGACTTTGTATTCAGAGTACAGAACCTTATTTCAAAAGTATTAACGTTGTCAGCTTCCGGGTGACCGCCTTCTTAAAGACCGAAACTCAACGACCGGGGGTATTGCTAATGATCAGCGCTGATCACATCCACCGATCAAAGCAAGTGCGAGCGTTGCGCAACTGAACATCTTGAGTGGCATGTATTTCCCCTAACTGTTTAGATGAAGCCCACCCATTGACGTCTGGGCAACAGCTTATTGCAGACTCATCAATATTTTCTAAACACTGGTTCCGTGCAGTCGCTGTAAATGACCGAACACTCAACGCCAGCATTTTCACGACATCTCTTTATGTCGTTACGCGAAGCAAGTGGAATATCTGCCACCGATGAGATGTGACTCTCTGCGGCGCCCGACACTGGAGTTGCCATCGCAACACATTGGTTCATGTAGGTAAAGGTGACATAGCACTCTTGAAACCCCGCAGACTGGCACTGATCGATGGCATCCTTTTCCGCGTCGCTCTTTGACACTTGAGCCACCGCAGCACATGCCTGGGGAGTTTTTTTTGAGTTGACAATCGCCCCTCCCCAGGTTTTGATCCATTCGCCGGTTGGGCGAGGAGGTCGCTCTCTGCTGGATTGCGGTTAATGGGGCATGCACTGAGCGCTGCCCGCCTGCGCGCCATTGGGCACCTTGTCTGCGCGCTGGCATGTACGCCGAAAGTTGTTTTCTGAGGGGGTACCCGCGTAACGAACCAGATTGCCGGTCAGCGTACGCCAGACTCGTCAAGGCAGTGGTAGCGCTGACCTGACGTTATCTATTCACTGACGTGGAGCGTTAGTCTCAGGCCCCCAAAACGCTCTATAGGTGAACTCCGGCAACGTATTCGCGAGCTCCGGTCGACCTATTTTGATCATGCCGTTAGTTCGCCGAGAGCTCGCGTTACATACGAAATCATAGGGCCGCTCCATCACGCTGCGGGCAACCGGCGCCCACTGACTGCTCGTTGGTTCTTGGGTGATCTCACCCGAAGGCATTTGAGCATTCGCTGCCTCTACACGGTACCGGCCAGCCTTACACTGAAAGGAAATCGTGTACATGGCGTAAAGAGGCTTGTCCTTGTCTTCGAAAACATAAACAACAACCACTGAGCGAGTGGGTTCAGCACCTGATTTCGAAGGAGTATCCGCGACGGAAAGAGCATCGGCATAAATGACTTGCCGTTTCGGCTTATCCCCACTTCCAAAGATTAACCACCAGTCAGGCTGTGCGGCAAAAGCCATACTTGGGGCGATGACGAGTGGGGACAGTACGGCGAGCACCAAAGCAAATCTATGCACCAGCGTTTACTCCCGGAGTTGCTGACAATAAGAACTGAACTGACGTTAATGATCGCACACCCTCTTTAGCGTTCAATAGCACACCTGTACTATTCAACACGACAAGTCCGGAACCTAGGTGGGGTCTGGAAATTTCACTACGGGAATTGAAAAGTATGCTCAAAAACCTATTCAACAGCCTTTTCAATCGCCCGCTGACAAAAGAGCAGTTCGCTGAATACCTCATCGCCGCCGCCCGCGAACAAGGCTTTACCGGCCCTATTGAATACCGCCCGGAAGAATTCAGAATCGAGCATGGCGATAACAGCTACCTGAATCTTCACAATGCGTTTGACGAGTATCAGAACGCTGATAAAACCGAAAAGCCTCAAATAGTGGCCAGGTATGTGACGGTGTTTATCCATGCCAGCTCCGCCCCCTCAGCATCGTCCCGGACTTTCGAAGACACCAGAGCCCTGTTGCGGCCGGTTATTCGTAGCCTGGCGACGTATGAGGAAATTCGCCTGAATCAGGTCCGCACTAAAGGCTGGGAAGCCCCGTTCGAAATAGCCCAGCGGGCCTTTGGCAAAGATTGCGCTGTACTGCTCGCCGTCGATTACCCCGATTCGCTATCAACCTTGTTCAACGGTATACCTGATGAATGGGGTATCACGCTGGACGAAGCATTATCGATTGCAATTCGAAACCTGCGTGAGGACACCGAAGACTGCTTCGAAGAGGTTGCGCCGGGACTTCATGTCGGTCGCTGGAATGACGGTTATGACATCAGTCGGGTACTGCTGCCTGACGTGTTGCAGCGAATCCCCTTGCAGGGACAGCCCGTTTTCATGATGCCAACCCGCGATGTTTTGATGGTGGCCGGCGCCAAGGATGAGCACGGAATTCGCCACATGATCGAGGTCTGCTTCCAGGTGATCGAAACCGGATGCGCCGTTTCCAGCCAGCTGTATACGTATCAGGACGAAAAGGTCGTCACGTTCTTGCCTCAGGATCAGGACAGCCAGGCCCGTCTCGCCACACTGGAACGCATGCTCCTTCAGGGTGAATACGATTCACAAAAGACGCTTCTTGATGCGCTCCATGAGGAACAACAGGAGGATGTGTTCGTTGCGTCTTACTTGCTCTACAAATTGGACGAGTCCAGCGAAAGCACTTTTTCCATCTGTAGCTGGGCAGAAAACGTCATCACGCTGCTTCCCAAAACAGACCGGATTTCGCTTGTTCAACCTCTGCAGGATGGAACAACCCATACGCGCATTGTGGAATGGGACGAACTTGAACGCTGGTTCGGCAAGTTGATGAAGCCCGTGGCGCTCTACCCGGTCAGGTACCGGGTCGACGGGTTCCCGACGGCCGAACAGCTCAGCGAACGACCGTAAATGATCAGGCCACCAGCACTTCAAACCACTGCCACGGGGTCAGCTTCGTCACCATCATCAACACCACGCTGAACACGCCGAAACAACCGCAAACGCCCATCCAGAACCATTTCTGATATAGGGTGTGGTATCGATCATCCAGTAACAGGCCCTGTTCAACCGCGCTCAATGCCAGCCCATGCATCCGCTTTTGCAGGACAAGGACCGGCAGCCAGAGGGCACCGACGCCAATGAAGATCGCCACCGAAGTCATCAACCAGGGTACAGCCCCGCAAGCGTCACCAGCAGGTAGCCGTGGGCGTTAATCCAGATATCGAAACGCACCACCATCGCACAGACATGAGCGGTGACTTGCGGGTTGCGAGTGCGACTGGCAGCGATCAGATAAAGCCTCGATCAACCCTGCTCATCCGAGAAGCGTACGGCCAGTTGTATATTCTGCGGATCGTTCATAGCTGCCAGATACTCTTCAACGCTGACCTCCCCCCACACAGGGTCGAGCGCCTGGCTGCGGACGATACTGCTGAGTGACTTTCGCCATCAGCGCAACCGCAGCGCAACTGGGTATTTCCGGACCTTTGTCGTTGTGCGCCGTTAGCTACGCATTCATAGTCAGGGCTTTACCGTCCACGCCGACACCCTTCACATCAATGCACATCGCACTGAGACCGTCACCGAAGCGCTCGAACAGCGCTCCCCAGCGATGCAGTCGTGCGGCACATCCCATGCCAGCCCTGCGCGCAAGGAGGCTGCCAACAGGTAATTGGCTACGCCCCCAAGCTTGAGGCCCGAGCCTACTTTAAAACTAAGGGTGTGCGCGCCATAACGGCTGCCAAAAATGTCGATATCAGACATTCAGTCTCCTTACAGAGGTGGCAAGCGAGTTGAAAGCAATTGAACAGCATGTCGAATAAAATGAAATAGTGAAAAGCTCTACGACACATGGAACTATTTACAACGCAGTCGCAAACCCAAGACCACAACCCTGAACTAAATATTACTCAGCCAGCTTACACAGAACACAATTTTTCTTAAGTTCACCACTTCCAAAAAAAGCGTCCATAAAACCACAGTTCTCCACCTCGTAATCCACTACGATGTCTTGAGGGTCAGCGGTGACATTGACGGAGCAATACTCTCTCCACGTTTGTTGTTGGTAATGATCGGTAATTTGTAGATACCCGGCGCTCCGGTCATGAGTGGCGCCCATGTATTTATTCTCCGAAAACGTACCCTTATATCGGGTCCATCCATAGATGGTGTACGCCGGATTTTTACTATCAGGCTCTACCCAATCCGGCGGGCCGCCCATTAGGGGCGCAAGTTTTGCGATGGCCTCATTGACATCTTTCCCCCGGGCATCTTTTACACTACTAAGTTCCTGACTCGGAATCGAAGTACAACCCACCAAAAAAGACAGCAGAACGGCGACAAGCGCATGTTTTGTGGCTGCGTTCCTTAAAACTCTGACAGCGGCTGGTTGGGCGGAAAGCTCTACCGTCGGCTCAGACCTTTCATTCATCATGCTTGTCATACACTGTCTCGTTCAAAATTACTGAAATGGGTCGAATCGTGAAAAAAGCATATTCGACGCTTCGAAGTTTTTCGATAGTGCAGGTGTACTATCGGCCTCCCGATGCCACGATCCTCAGTGTGTAATGAGTGCCTATAAGCCCTATGACAATCACCAAAGGATGAGCGTCCGTTTAGATCAAAACCTGTTGAAGAACGGCTCAGTGCATTCAGTAAATGTTACCTTGCAGACTGCGCCCTGACGGCGCTCACAACTTTCCATGGCGCGAGCGCCTGCGGTTTTCTCATCTTTGCCCGTGTAGATACTGCTATTGCCGACACCTGCTGATGGTAGAGCCATTGCCACGCACGGATTGAAATACGTCATATCAACCTTACAGTCCGTAGCGCCCGACGCATTGCATTTGCCCAGCACTTCCTGCCAGGCGTCTTCTTCACTGAATTTACCGGTGGTGCTCCAGACTTCATCCCGCTGGGCATAACCCGCAATTGCTCCCCATGTCTTGATCCACTCCCCTGTTGGCCTTGGCGGCGCCTCTTCTCTTGATGTACCAGCGTCAGCCCCGCACTGGGGGCTGCCTGGCGCCACACCGCTTGGGCATGCCGTTTGAGCAAATGAAGACTGCGCGATCAGCAGCAGGCCAACTATAAGTAACGGGAGACGTAACATTCTGGGGGTCCTTCGGGATGTGCTCTTCATCGTTAAGTTCACAAGCGCTATTCCAGCAAAAGACGCCGGACGAGGCCTTCGATATACGCTTCATCCTGACCATTTGGATGTGCCTCGAACGCCAGGTGCAGGTACTCGTGCGTCAGGTCGAGACGGTCTTGAAGCGACAGCAGGCCGCGTACGTAGATCCGGTTGCGTTCGCGGTCGAAATGGGGATTACCGAAAGCCACAACACATACGGCAAAGGTACTGACTTCGTTGTAACCTACCTCCCCTTCGAGCCGTTGACGCCAGACCCGGCGCTGTTATTGCAGCCACTCCTGAGCGTCGGGCAATGCTGTGCAGGACGCGACCGGATTGTCCCAGCGACTGAGGCTTGCGCGTGGATAGGCGTGGGACAGGATGGCGTCGTAACGCTGACCCGCGTTGGCTTGTTCTACCGCTTGCTCCCAGGGCAATTTGTCGGCATCCGGTTGCGTCAAGTGATAGGTCACATTCGTGCCCACGAGGATCAGGTCGCTGGTCCACGCGGCTATACGCCGTGCCTCGGCACTCGCCGGGCGCGACGCGACGCGCTGTCGATTGCTGCTGTAGCCCTGTTTGGCAAGGTTAAGGGATATCTCAAAGTGCGGCTTGATGTACTCCGCTACGCGAAACGCGCTGCTGCAGGCCTGATCCTTGTACCTGAAACGCACTTCGTAACCACCGGAAACGGCATTGTCCAGAAGCTGAAAGCGGCCTTGAGCGCCCGCCTTCGAATCAAGCTTCAGGGCCAGCGACTGCAGCGCAGTACCGGTGGCATCGAGGATGGTCACGTCAACATCGGCAGCGATTGGCGCCACTGAGTCTCGTGCATTCTTGAACTCCCGCCCGACGATCTTCTACGAGACCCAGTCTCCGGGGCGGTATAACGGCCGGTCAGTGAAAGCGAAGAGTTTGGTGTCGTAGATCTCGCTGTCGTAATAGAAATTCTCCGCAGCGAAAACACCGCCCTCTTGATCTTCACCGATCAAGAATGAGCGTTCGGAGCTGACGTGTTTGAGCCTGAGTAAACACTGCGCATCAGTCGCGCCACTGCTCATGTCATGACGCCCAGGCCGTTGGTCCAGAGTACGTTGACCTTCTCGGCTGGACTGCCTTCATTTTTGCGGGCAGCCCACACCAGAAGCTCATCACCGGCAACCTTGCTCACCGCAACGGTATTGGAGACGAACACCATGATCGTGGCGCGGTACTTACCAATCAGCGCCTCTTCCAGCAAACCATCCGGGCGGCCCAAGTGCAGTTTGTCACTGGCAATTTCGGCCATTGGCGCCTTGGGTTTGTGCATGAACCAGCACATTGCACCGGCAACACCGGCGACCACACACGGCCCGCCCAACAGCAACGGCCAGCGTCGAACATGTTTGACGACGGGCGTGCCGGTTGGCTCGGAAGTCGCAGTCCATCAAAGCCTGAATTTACCCACAAGTGTATTGAAAGAAATGGCCAGTCGGGATAGCTCCTGACTCGAAGCGTTGGTTTGGTTAGCGCCGGCGGACGTTTGGGTAGACAGATCCTGGATATTAACCAGGTTGCGGTCGACTTCACGTGCTACCTGAGCCTGTTCTTCGGCTGCGCTGGCAATCACCAGATTGCGCTCGTTGATTTCGCTGACCCCGGCGCTGATTCGCTCCAATGCCAGGCCCGCCTCGGCTGCCAGCGACTGTGTACTTTGAGCCATCGACTGGCTTTTGCCCATCGATTGCACAGCCTCGTCAGCGCCTGCGCGCACTACCTTGATCATCGCTTCGATTTCACCCGTGGAGGCTTGGGTGCGGTGGGCCAAGGCCCGGACTTCGTCGGCGACGACCGCAAAGCCTCGACCCTGTTCACCGGCACGAGCGGCCTCGATTGCGGCATTGAGCGCCAATAGATTGGTCTGCTCAGCGATACCACGGATCACGTCCAACACCTTGGTGATGTCACGAATCTGACCGGCCAGTGTTTCGACACGCTGCGTGGAATCATTGATGTCCCCAGCCATGGTGTTCATCGCCATTACCGTCTGCTGCACTTGATACTGGCCTTTCGTCGCATCTTCTGCAGTCTGACTCGACACTTGGGAAGTACTGACGGCATTACGCGCAACCTCTTCCACTGCGGCAGTCATCTCGTTTACCGCGGTCGCGGCTTGCTGGATCTCATCATTCTGACGAACCAGCCCGCGTGTGCTGTCTTCGGTCACTGCGGTCAACTCTTCAGCAGCTGAGGCCAACTGATCGGATGCGTCCGCGATCTGCTGCACGGTGCCTTTGAGGTCTTTTTGCATGCTGGACAGCGCTTTGAGCAGTTGTCCGGTTTCATCCTCGCTGTTCGAGGTGATCTCTTGAGTAAGGTCGCCCTTAGCGATCCGAGTGGCACTGTTCACGGACTGATAGAGCGGTCGGGTAATCATGCGCGTGACCACCAGTCCCAGAGTGATGGCGGCAGCGGCTGCCACAAGTCCGCCGATAATCAGAGCCCAGGTGACTTGATGGTTGGTATCGTTTCCTGCTTTGGCAACTTCAAGCGCTTGCCGGGCATTGGACTCGATCATGATATTCACTTCACCAACGGTCTTGCGATATGCCGGGGTTGCGTTTGAATCAGCAAGCCTGACGGCCTGGTCGACGTCGCCACTTTTCAACAGAGAAAAGATGTTTTCTGCGGCTGCGACGTACGCGGGCCAGTCCCGCTCGAAGTCATTACCTGCCGCGCGCTCGTCAGCTTCCAGAGGAGTGGCGCGATAGATTTTGAATTGTTGCTCAGCCTCTGCTTGGTTATCCTTGAAAGACAAAACGACCGCGTTAATGTCTTCCGGGGCTGCTTTGCGCAAAGCCAGGTTGATGGCTCTGAACATGTCCCGGTGAGTGGCAATCACGTTGGCTTTAACCGAGTCGGTCTTCTGGATCGAGACAAGATTATTGCTGACCGTGCTCTGCAAAAGGCTGTAGATGGTTGAGATCCCGCTGTACCCCAGCGCCGCAACACCGACAGTGATGACCGTACATAGACCAAAAGCAAACAGCAGCTTGGATTTGAGCTTCAGATTGATGAACAGGGACATGTGGAATACTCAGGCTCGTCGTTGTTGGTGTCGAGGGTTTCGAGCACTAGGAACCTCTCTATCAGTATTATCGACTGGACGGGGGCAAACTTTATTGATGTGCCAGTGCTTCTGGTGGGCTTGCGGTGAGAAAAAGAGTGAATAAACACGAGTGGACGTAATGCACTGTTTTTTAAGAATAAATTGAAGTTCTGTTACCGATTTCCTCTGAAAATTCGCTTTGGCGAGGCGGCTTTTGAAATTAGTAAGTCGTTTGCTTAGTGGGCTCACCCTTTTTCGAGCATGAAGGCGGGTTGGTCATGATCGATTGCAATAAAGACCAAACGATACCCGCTGCCAGTACGTTAAAAAATAGTACACATGTGCTACCCCAAGAGATAAAAAATCAAGACGCGTCGAAGAAAAAAGCCGGGAGGTATGTATAAAAACCTATACGGTCACCTCCCGGCGAGCTATCGGGTGCTTATTTATTCAACTCAATGGGCGAGCCAGGAGTCCACAACGTCTGCACCATATTTGGCTTTCCACTCTTTAAGGGTTCGATGATTGCCCCCTTTCGTTTCAACAACCTCCCCGGTTTCAGGATTCTTGAATACCTTGACCACTCGAGCTTTACGGATTTTACGCGCAGTGACGGGCTTGTCATTCGTCAATAGGGGGGCGGCAGCGTGGGGATCAAGCACCGCCACCACATTTTTCAGGCTGAAACCGTAATCGGCCAACAGGTTGCGCAATCTGGTTTCGAATTCGATCTCTTTCTTCAGCCCCTCATCGCTTTTCAGCGCTTCCAGCTCTTTGAGCTGCTCGGCCAATTTTCTTTCCAGCAAACGAAACTCTGCAAGCTTGGACATTTATAACTCCATCACGTATTGGAAGTTGGAATGGGCGGGCGAACCGAAGTGTCCTGTTCGCTCGCGGAAAAGCATTCAATGTTGCCCCAGGTAGCGATGTTATCCAGACCAGCTTCTCTACTGGCTTTTTATACAAACGGCATTTATCAGCGGAAAATATCGGATGACCACCTCGCCGATATCGGTTTGCTCAAAAATAAGTTGCGTGTCTGCATCCGGAACATCGGACCTGGCATTCCAGCCAGAACTGCCTTCAGCGCAATCCTTGATACCGGGCTTGCACGTCGAAATCAGCTTCGGCTTCCGGTCAACAATATCTGCCACAGCAAGGGTCTGATACAGGTCCCCGCTAGCCCAGCCCTGAGAAAGACTGCAGACGCGGTTCTTATTCTGATGAAAACGAGTCCCGAAACACCCGTAAGCATAGGCATCCGCTTGCGGCAAAAACTCGCAGGAGACGTTACTTCCCGCGCAACGCCCACCTGTAAATCCTGCATCAAACGTACTTTGATCAATAGCTCGCTTAACCAGCTCAGGTTTCGGCGATGCCTGATCTGAAATCCGACCCAATTGCCGGGTACGATCCTGGATAGCTTTCAGCACAATATTGCTCTGCGCCTGCCGTATGTATGGCTCACCTGTTCGTGCATCAATACTGTCACGGAGTCAGCAGTGAGCAGACGGGAATCGGCACATATCAAATATTCAATTTCGGCTGATGTCTTGACACAATCCATGGATCGCGCCAGAGCGTGCTGAGAGGTGAAAGCCAGCAAAATAACTGCAACAGCGGGGTACTTCATTAAGGGGATCCTTGGTAATTCTTGACCTGATGCTTCCCGAGACACTGTTGATCGTTTTTACAGACAGCCCTCTTCCCGATAGTTGCCGTCAATGTAAGCCAGCGTGTCACCGGGTCCGGACTGCCAACGGACACGGGCAGTCACTCTGCACGGTATCCATCCCTCAAGTCGCACAGCACCGTAATAACCGACACTCTCGAACCACAGCGCAAGTGGCAACTCCATGGACAGCCCCTTCATGGGATCGTGCTCGCCTGTCACAAGTCGCGTTTAGTGGTCGACTTCGAAAATGTGTAACCAACGACAGCAATTAATTCATTCATGCCGGACCGTTTTCAATAGCACATATGTGCTATTTGTTCGTATACGCCCTGGGTATAGAGTTTTATCAATGCTCATCATGCGCATCGCGTTAAGAATGTTTTATGCACAAACGCTTGCTGACTACTCTGGCTCTTGCTGTAAGTGCGACCACTGTTTTCCGGGCTCAGGCAAGTGATGATTACTCCTGCCCCACGACCTAGCCGGTCAACACTAATCAATTCAGCGTTTGCAGCAACTTTCCTTTTCTTAGCCCCAACAATGACAGCACCGCCAACTTGCGCCTGTTACTGGCAGACTTCGGCAAGCTGCCGCTGACACCTGTTCCGCTGAGCAAAGATGATATCCCGGAAGGTTATGTTGAGGTACCGTTTGCCCACTATCGCCTTCAGCCCGCGCCAGACGCTGTAGAATCGGATGCTTCCGAGAGCAAAAAATCCAGAGCCTTGATCCATTGCTGACAAGCCTGGGAATCAAGTGCGAACAGGCGAAGGTTACCAGCTCGACTCTGATCGACGGTGAAGGCAGTCGTTGCCGGAGCAACAATGAACAGGCTTCCACCGACTTCATTTCCCAAAGCCAAAGGTTTTCCAATAGTACAGGTGTAGTATTTCTAATTCGTCGAAAGGCACTCTATTGTGTCGATCAATATAGAAATAGGCAGACAGATGAAAAAAAGGATTGGTCTGTGCGTTACAAGCGCCCTTCTCCTTGCCTTTACCCTGCACGCGAATGCTGGAGCCGACGATATTCCGCCCGGCTATTCCGATTTTGGGTTTGCTGAGCGCTGCGACGATGAAAGTGCAAAGTTGACCACGCTCGAAGATATCGCCTGTTCCAGTACCAGCCTGCGAGCTCAGGAAACCAAAATGTTGAATCTGGTCGACGACGTGAGGGCAGAAACCAAGGGGGTCGATGTTGAGACCGGCAAGGCGCTGGACCCCATGGGCGCACAGCAGAAAAAGTGGCGTGATGCCTTGGTCCGCACGTGCAAGGATGCCGTCTGCCTCTCTGTGGCTTACGCAGCACGCATCGCAGCAATCCACAAAGAATGGTCGGAGGCGCTGTGATGAATACACTTGCTCACTGGCGAACCCGCGCAAACGCCCTGCTGGCAGTTTCGATTATTTCCACCGCGATGCTGCAAAGCCCGGTGTCCCTCGCTGCTCACCCATACCCAGAGGATTATATGCAATCTTTCTTCTTTAAAACATTTGGTGGCCTTCCCCCTAGTTACTATACTCGGCAGCTCATATTTGGGGCGCTGATTACCGCGGGAATCCTTTGGGTACTGTCAAGCTCAACTAAAGGAATGTCAGCCAATCCTGGTATGATTGCCTTGCTTTTTTTTAATACGTTGCTTTACCCCTATTCGCGCTTTCTCTACGAACGCGTGGTTGGATTTATAATGGGCGGGAATATATTTTTTGTAAATGCGGCATTTATGCTGGCAGCAAAAGTGATAACGATGTCGATGTGCTGGTCCTTCGCAATCTTCATCGCTCCAGTGGGGCTCGCCTATCTATATTGGCACAACAGCCGACAAACTATGCTTTAGCTGACATCGACTTTTCAAGCTTAGTTTTTTGCTTCATTTTCTATTTAGATTTTTAGATTGAACATGAGCCAAGAACGACCATTTTTAAACTTCATGTCTTCTTCAGAGTATTGCTGCTACCAACAGCACCTGCTAACACAGGTGCGACTACTGAGGCAATGACCAATGGTACGTCGGTCCGTAACCGGCGTGCGGCGGTGAGTGAACCCACTGAAAAGCTGGATACAAACAGCTTGTGGTTATCGGCTGGCCATAGTCGCTTGAGGACTGGCATGACGACTTCCGCTGTCTCGATGTCGTCGCCAATGGTGGGCTTGAGTTCGACCTGTAGCCCCAGGTTAAGGCGCAAGACGCAGGCCACGATCTCCTCGAAAGTCGGGATCTGCAGAACTGCGAATTCGGGTGCGAACCAACTGCCCGCGTCGAGTGTGCGAATGACATCCAGATCATGCAGGACCACAGCAGCGCTTCCGTTGCTAGTTTGGTCTAGCAGGTCGTCATAAATGACAATGGGCTGCGCGTCGCGAGTCAGTTTTCACATCTATTTAACCTACTGGACGCCGCATTAAGCAGCTGTTTCGAGGGTTAAAAGAGTGCTTTCCTGCACGTAGGCCTTGGTGCCGTGGTGAACGATCAGCGGCGAGCGGACAAAGCGAGGCTTTATGGGCATAAACGGTTACTTGGCGGGTTGAGAAAAAGAGACGAACTGGCGTTGACCACTCTGGATATCGAACAACACCGGGGTGGCGTTGATTGCCAGTTTAATCTGGGTGCCAGGTATCAGGTGCTGGCGTCCGGCTAGACTTACAACGCAGCGGGTTCCTGCGAGTTGGCAATACAGCAGGCTATGGCTGCCCGGACTTTCCGAGGACTCCACTGTTGCCGTGACACCTTGCTGACCAAGAGTGAAGGCTTCAGGCCGCAGCCCTAGCAACCATTTGCCCACATGACTGGTGTCAACGCCGAGCTTGACAGGCAGGCGTTGGCCGTCCGCGAGTATCAGGGAGTTGTCCTCCAGGCAGTGCACGGGCAGCAGATTCATGGGAGGGCTACCGATGAAACCGGCGACAAATGTGCTGGACGGTTGATCGTAGATCTCGGCAGGCGTACCCACCTGTTCGACGCTGCCTTTGTTGAGAATCATCACTTGGTCAGCTAGCGTCATGGCTTCGGTCTGATCGTGGGTGACGTACAGGATCGTGGCACCGGTCTGCTGATGCAGATGCCGGATTAACAGACGCATCTCATGACGCAATGCGCTGTCCAGATTGCACAGAGGCTCATCGAACAGCAGCACTGGCGGCTTGCGAATCAGCGCACGTCCGATCGCCACTCGCTGGCGCTGGCCCCCCGAGAGTTCGGCGGGCTTGCGTTGTAGCAGGCCCTCCAGCCCCAGCGAGATGGCACAGGCTTGAATGCGCAGTTGTCGGTCCTTGCGTGAAACGCCTCCCAGCTTGAGCGCATAACCTATGTTTTCGGAGACGCTCATGTGTGGATAGAGCGCGTAATTCTGGAACACCATGGCGCAGCGGCGCTCCCTGGGCGGCAGCCGGGTAACGTCAAGGCCTCCCATAACAACTTGGCCCTGGCTGACACTTTCCAGGCCCGCAACCAGACGCAGCAAGGTGGACTTGCCGCAGCCGGACGGGCCGAGAATGACGCTCAATTCGCCTGCCTTGAAGGACAGGTTGAGCCCTTGAAAAACAGGCTCGGCACCATAGGCTTTGTGCAGACCTTTGAGGGCGATATCCGGAGCGCATGCAATAGGGGTGAGCGCGCTCATTTACCGACTCCAATCAGACCTTTGACGAACCATCGCTGCATGAAAGCAATGACGAGAATGGGGGGCAGCATGCTGACTACGGCGGCGGCCATCAGCAGGTTCCATTCGGGGATTTGAGTGGCATCAGTCGACAGGAAGCTGGCGACGCCCAGCACCAGCGTGCGCATATCCTCACGATTGGTCGCAACCAATGGCCACAGATAGTCTTTCCAGGCCCCGATGAACACCAGAGTGCCGAGCGCCGCGAAGTTGGTCTTCGACAGAGGCAACAAAATATCCATAAAGAATCGCCACGGCCCGGCACCATCCATTCGTGCGGCTTCGGCCAGTTCGGCAGGCAGTGTCTGGTAAAACTGTCGGAACAGAAACGTACCGGTAGCCGAGGCAATAAGTGGCAGGGCAAGGCCGGGGTAGCTGTCCAGCAAGTTGATCGTCGGTATCGGCAAACACTGGATTCCCAACCATTGCAATACGCTGCGAAAAGGACCGAGAAGATCGCTGGCCACGGCGTAGGTAGGGATGATGCGTACTTCCAGCGGCAGCAATAACGCACCTAAAACAGCGAAGAAAATCACCGAGGTATAACGGCTGCGAAAGTACACGACCGCAAAAGCGGTCAACGCCGACAGCGTCAGCTTGCCGATGACCACCAATGTCGCGACCAGCAGGCTGTTGCCCAGCAAACGCAGCAAGTCCATGCGCGCTGTCACTTGCTGCAGATTCACCAGCAGTTGGTCCCCGGGGACCACTGCCAGACCTTGAGTGAACAGTTGCGAATTGCTGACCGTTGCTGAGCAAACGGCCATATACAAAGGCCCCAATGCGAACACCAGGCCCAGAGTCAGTAACAGGTAGGCGCCTGCGTTGAGCAGTCGGTTGTGCTCGATCATGCTTTGACCCCGCGGCGCTTCAGATGAGACATGAGCTTGAACTGGGCAACACTCAATACTACGACCGCCAGCAGCATGAGGACCGAAAGCGTGGATGAGCCTGCCAGGTCCAGCCCCATGAAACCGTCGGTATAAATTTTGTAGGCCAGCACGTTGGTGGTATCGCCCGGCCCACCCTGGGTCAGGGTGTGCACCAGTGCGAAACTGTTGGACAGGCTTTCCAGCAGGTCGATGACGAACACGAACAATAGATACGGCGCAATCAGGGGCAACTGGATATCGAGCATGCGCCGCAATGGGCTGGCACCGTCCAGCGCTGCGGCGGCGAGGTAGTCGTCCGACACCGATTTCAGGCTCGCGACCAGCATCACAAAATTGAACGGCACCAGGCACCATGCATAGGCCACGATCAACAACAGCATGCTCTGCACCGGGTTGGCATAGGGTTCCCAGGTATCCGGTGCAATGGCGTTGAGCCAACCAAAAATACCCATCACCGGATTGGCCAACACATGAAAGACGATACCGATGGTGGCGCCCGATACCGCGTATGGCCAGATCAGTAGATTGCGAAAAATAGCGGTGCCGCGCAATTTCAGCTCCAGGCATAAGGCCAACACCAGCGCAATGAGAATCGAAAGCACCACGCTCGAGAGACTGAAGACCACCGTCGAGCCCAGCGATGCAAGGACGCCGGGGTCTTTCAAAACGCGCCAGTAATTGCTCAAGCCGACAAAAATATTCTCCCCTCCGAAGGGCGGTACCAGATGAAACGACCACCAGAGTGCCTTGACTGCAGGCCAATAAAAAAACAGCCCGAGCGCCAGCAGTTGTGGCAGGGCGAACAGCAGCGCCAGACGCGGTTGTGGAAAATGCGCGCCGGATTTCATGGCGTAGCCTCGTGAGGCGGGTCGTTGGCCTGAGCCTGGTGCATTTGTTGAAACACGCTCAGCAGTTCGTTGGCGCGCAGTGTTGACTGGCGCAGCGCGCTATCAACGCTTTGTCGGCCTGCCAGTGCGTTTTCCATCTCTTGCGACCAGATCAGGCGCATCTGTGTGATGAAGCCAGACCGCAAGAGCGTGGAAGGTGGCTTTTCTGCATCATTGAGCGCAGTCAAACCTGCCTTCACCGCTGACGGCTTCTGTTCACTGGATAGTAATGTCGCAGCTGTTGCCTGAGTGACCGGCAGGTAGCCGGTCCTTGCGCTAAACACCCGTTGGTTTTCCGGTAGCAGCAAGAACGTCAGGAATTCGGAAATTAACCGATACTCTTGCTCTGAATGCCCACGCATCACCCACAGCGAAGAGCCACCGGGGACATTGGCCTTGCGAATGGAGTTAGCGTAGATCGGCAGCGGTGTGACGTCGATGTCGGATTCGAGCGAACCGTGCATGACATTCCATGCCCCGGTCGAGTCCAGCAGCATCGCGCACTCATCGCTGGCGAATGCCAGCGTCTGCTGACCGCTGCGGGTCGAATCCTCGTATCGAACCAGTCCTTTAGCGGTCCATTGCGCAAGTTCATTCATTAGGCGCAAGTGCGTGCCTTTGTCGAACTGGTAACGATCAGCCCCGTCAATATGCCGCGCAACATCCGTGCCTTGTGCCGCACTGGTCTGTTCCAGCCAGATCCAGGGTGCAAAATCAGTAGCGAGGGGGCAGGCATGACCGCTTTTCTTCAACCCACGCAATGCAGTCGCAAACGCCTCCCAGGTGGCGGGCGGCTCGTTTATACCTGCGGCGGCCAAAGCGTTTCGATGGGTGTAAAGGACGGCAGTCGAGACGGCGAACGGCTGGGCCGCCAGAAGGCCGTGACTGTCCGCGTAATAGCGTCGCAATGCGGGCAGGAAAGTGTCGCTGGAATAGGCCCTCTGGTGATCGGCCATGACGGTCTCGACAGCCTTGGTGGCGCCACCAAGCAACATGTCGGGTGTGGCGACGTCGTAAATCTCCACCAGCGTGGGGCCTAAGCCGGCCCGATAAGCCGCCACGGTTTTCTGCAGGGTCTGCTCGTAGGTTCCTTGACGGATGCAGTGCAGGCGATCACCTTCATCACGTTTGGCATTGAAGCTTTTGCACAGATCGACGATGGCGCTACCCGGCGCGCCGCCGTGGCTATACCAGAACTCTGCTGATGCAGCCAGGGTATGGGTGGCGAGTGACAGCAGCGCCAGCATGGATAATATTTTATGGATGAAAGGCATGAGAGCCTGGTCAATGACTTGGCAGGTCTTTTCGACCCCCAGGCTCTGGTGTTTGGTGGGCAATTGCCACCTGAATTGGGACGCTGATTGATCGCAGCGACGACTTTCTGGGGGGCACATCGCTACCGCACCCCCTATTGCTGCTCAGTGAAACCAACGGTGCCACGCTAGTGCCGCTCCAGGAGCTTTTCTTTGTCTGCACCTTGGGGTCTGGCACAGTAGCAGACCATACTTCCAGAATGACACCGCTGTGGTGCGTTACAAACAGCGACGATGGCTTGGCAAGAAGCATGGCAGCATGCGGCTCAGGCCAAGGGCAGCGCTCATGCGGCGGTAGGCGGCGGGGCAATATCATGTTTGACATGGAATCAGCTCACCATCGAGAGAGTACGAACCTAGGCTTTGTACGAAATGTATCTGCGCTCGATGATGCTGCGTTAAAAACAGGCTCGGAATGCTCATTTACACCAGTAAACTCCGCTTCCTCGCCTATTTTTGCCTTGCCTCACCTTCGCTCGAAAACATTTCGTACAGAGCCTAGAGTAGCCACGCGGGTTCGTTTCAAATGGTGAGGATACTAATACACGATAGGTGTATTAATTATGACTATATTTTACTGATCCTGTTTTGTCTCGTTGAATGCCCATGCCTTGACGATACGCCGGGAACCATGATTTTTCAAAGTTCACGAGCAGATTGTCCGAGCACCAATGGACCGGCCGCTGAACGTGGAGCAACCATCGTACGGTTCTATACAAGGATCGGCGTGAGTGCTGCTGCGAAAATCGGGCTGCGATGTGCAGACAGCTTCAGCAATTCCCAAGACTCGGGTTGATCACGACCTTGTCGTCACCGACTTTGATCTTGATCGCGCCGCGACTGGCGCCGACAGTATTGCTATCTGCGCGAACTGCAAGGCCGTCGGATACCCGCCATTGTGATTACCGGCCATGAGTTGCAGTACGTACAATAATCACTCAACGATCCGCATATCCCGATTCTGCCCAAGCTCGAGCGCCCTGCAGAACTTCGATCATTACTGCTGAGTTTCAAAATGGATCAGATGCAAGACGTTGAGTATGGGACGCCTGCATTGAACTGATACCGGATTGCCGCCTGGACCTGCCAGAACCAGGACTCAGTCCGCGAAGGTTCAAAAGCCCCGCTCAAATCGTCATGAATGTCATTTCTTCGTCATAAAAACGCGCTAGGTTAGCTGAAATTAGAACGTTCTAATTTTTCCGGTTACTGATTTTCAAGCTCTGGCAACCCAGCATGAATGGAATTAATCTCATGATGAACGTCAACACGCGCCGCGCCTTCTTGCTGCAATCATGCGTCATGACAGCCAGCGTCGCGTTTGCCTCTTCGCCGGCGTCTACCCTTCCCCTCCCCACCGAGGGCGACAGCGAAAAACCTTACGACGTTAATCGTAAATTCTATGAAGACGGTACAGCGCGACCGTTCGCCGGCAACACCATTATCAGTCAGATACCGTTGCGCACACCTCTGAACGAGGCGCTCACCGTCGTCAGGAATACCTTGGCCAATTACGAGTTCAGTCAATGCTTGAGCCTGCTGCCGCCTTCCAGCTATCACATGACCGTCTTTGAAGGTGTTATTGACGAAAAACGCAAGGCACCGTTCTGGCCAAGTGAAGTTCCCAGCAATGCGCCCATCCAAGCCTGCACACAATATTTCACTGCGCGGTTGAAGAATTTCTTTATTGAAGAGAATTTCCAGATACAGATGCACATCGATGACTTCAATGTTTACAAGGACAGCGGTGCAACAGTGCGGTTGGTCCCTGCCAATAGCCACGAGACTCAAAAACTTAATGATGTGCGAGATCGGTTAGCCAACTGCCTGGGGATTCGCTCACCCCATCATGATGATTATGGATTTCACATCACGCTGGGCTATCTCGTTAAGTGGATGAACGCTCAACAAATCCAAGACTACGAGCTCGTTCAACAAAGTTGCAGGGCTTATCTGAAGAAAACATTAAGTGTTCTGACGTTGGAAAGCCCTCGCTTTTGTACCTTTAACGATATGTTGGCTTTTGACGACAAGTTCGCCATAGGCCAGCGTCCTGCAACGCTTTGACAGCGTCTACCCAAGCCTTTACAGCGAGCCTGTCCATGTCATCGTTTAGCGTACGTCGGCGCCCAAGCCCGGATTATTATCTAGAGCCTCTGATGCCTGACGCGATTGCCGTTCGGGCCACTGGCTGTTCAATCAAACTGCCCGCGATTTCCATGCCTGGACACCTGGGCAGGGACACTTTGTTGTGTCTGTTTCTGGCGATCGGTGTCCACGGCTTGGTGGCTTGGCTCCTGATACAAAGCCCCGCCGACATTGCAACCACCCCACCACCAGCGCCAGTAGTAATGCAATTGGTGGCACCTCCCGTCGCGCCCCCGATGAGCTCATCCACGCCAACAAAACCTGCGGCGGCTACCCCCCAGAGTCCAAAGCCCGTTGAAACACCTGCACCTCAAAAACCAAAACCTAAACCAGCACCCACGCAGGCACCGAAAAAAATCGCGATAGCGAACAAGACGCCGTCCCCCGCACAACCGACCGAACAACCCGTTAAAGAATCGGCGCAACCACCACAGACGGTCCCGGGCAAGCCTCCCTCCTCCGCCACTGAACCGGCGCTGGTGGGCCCCTACGGACGCGCGGGTTACCTGAACAACCCGGCACCGACGTATCCGCCCGTTGCTGCCCGCTTGCGCCAGCAAGGCGTGGTGGTGCTGAAGGTGCACGTCCGGGCGGACGGTCGCCCGGAGCAGGTTCAGGTATTAACTTCAAGCGGATTCGACAGCCTGGACCAGGCCGCTATCAAAGCCGTCAATCAGTGGACATTTATGCCCGCCAAGCGTGGAGAAATCGCCACGGATGGCTGGGTCAACGTCCCTCTCTCCTTCAAACTCGCAAACTGAGGTTACTTATGAATAACGCCTACGCAACGCTCATCACTCAGATATCTTTGGGAATCCTGTTATTTTTTTCTGTCGTCACGTGGGCACTGCTCCTGCTCAAAGGCCTGAACCAGTGGCGACAAAGTCGCAAGAGTCGAGAATACATAAATGCTTTCAAAACCGCAGAAAGCCTTGAAGCGGCTCTAGACGTGGCGCAGAACGGAAGTGCCGCAGCGCGACTGGGGGCAACTGGCGCGCAAGTGCTGACCACCCGACAAGGCATTACGGAACTGGGCCACCCCTGGAATCGCCAAGACTTGCTGGAGCGTAATCTGCATCAGTTGATCGTCGATGAACGACGAGCAATGGAAAGTGGCCTGGGTTGGTTGGCTAGCATTGGCAGCACCGCACCTTTTATCGGCTTGTTCGGCACTGTGTTTGGCATCATCCATGCGCTGAGCGCAATCAGCACGGCCAAGTCCGCGAGTATCGCGGTCGTCGCCGGCCCTATCGGTGAAGCACTGATTGCCACTGGGGTGGGTATCGCCGTCGCGGTTCCCGCCGTACTTGCTTACAACTTCTTCATGCGCCGGGTGAAACTGCTGGTTGCCGATCTGGATAAGTTTGCGGTCGAGTTCCTCAACCTGTCCCAGGTCCATGCATTTCAAGTGCAACGTCCGACCGCCGTACCGCGCAGCAAAGAAAACAGCGTATTGAGCGGGGTCATGTGAAATGGCATTTTCAAGCAATCAAACTGACGATGTCATCAGTGACATCAACATCACGCCGCTAGTGGACGTCATGCTCGTCTTGCTGGTGACATTTATAGTAACCGCCCCTTTGCTGACCAATGCCATCGCCTTGAACCTGCCTGAAACTGCAGCCACCGGGGAGGCAACACAACAACACTCAGTTGCCGTCAGTGTGGACGCGAAGGGTCAAGTGTTTCTGGATACCAATGTCCTATCGATAGACCAACTACCTGCCGCATTACAAACCCTGCATCAACAGGAACCTGATACGGCAATTACATTACGAGCGGACCGCAGCGCTGAATATGGAAAAGTTGCGCAAGTTCTTGCTGAAGTTCGCAATGCGGGTATCACTCAGTTATCCGTGATTACAGAAACACCCTAACTCCAACATCCACGCCTGCATTTCATCGCGCCCTGCTGCCTGAAAGGACATGAGTTACATGAACTTCAAACCGATGCTCAATTGGCAACGGCTAACCGCTGCTTGCCTGAAAATCGCCCTGACCCTGCCACTGCTTCCCCTTGGCCAGGCAAAAGCCGAAGAGGCCGATGTGCAGCAGGACACTGCTGCGACATCAATAACGCTGGGGACGGTCTCGGTCATGGGCCAAGGAGAAACGCGACAGGTTCAACGAGTTACAGAGCAGGACACCAAGGCCTATGCGCCTGGGAGCAACCCCATGAAAGTCCTGCAGCGCTTGCCAGGTGTCAACTTCCAGTCGAGCGACCCGCTGGGCCGGGAGTTGGGCAGCCAGCGTATCAGCCTGCGTGGCTTCGACATGCATCATCTTGGCTACACGCTGGATGGTGTGACGCTGGGTGACATGAGTTTCGGTAACTTCAATGGCCTGACGATTAACCGCGCAATCATTCCGGAAAACATCGTCAGTACTGAAGTGGCCGAAGGTACGGGAGCGTTAGGTACCTCTTCGACCAGCGATCTGGGCGGAACTCTGCAGTTCAAAAGCGCCAATCCGGATCAGACCCCAGGCCTGCGCCTGTCGCAAACCTTTGGCAGTTACGACACCACCCGTACCTTTTTGCGAGCCGATACAGGTCAGTACCAAGGGCTCGCCGCCTACGTTGCAGCCGAGAACTACGATGCCCAGACCTGGAAAGGCGACAGCCCACAACGCTCGCACGCCTTGAACGCCAAAGTCACTTATGATTTTGGCGATAACCACTTGAGCTTCTTTCACAGCCAATCGGAATACAAAGAATCGACAATTCCATCGCTTTCACGAAGCCAGATCGATCGGCTCGGATACAACTGGACCAACTATTCGCCCGACTGGCAACGCGCAGTGAATGCTGCAAATGGAAGATTCAGCGGCGGCGTAAACAGCGTCAGCGATGCTGTATATAACTCAAGCAACATCCGTAACGACGAACTCGATATTCTCAGTGGCACGTTCGCCTTGAGTGATGCTCTGGTACTTGATACCACCGTTTATCATCATCACAACTCGGGGGCTGGCAACTCCTATTATCCGTTCGTCTTCACCAACGAGTCGATTACAGTCCCAAGCAACTCGATTCGCAGCACATTCTATGGCATTGACCGAACAGGTTTTCAAAGCTCATTGTCCTACTACGTCGCAGACCACGTGTTCCAGGCTGGCATGTGGGTGCAGTCCAATAAAAACTCCGCAAATCGTTACCTGTTCGACACCACCGGAACAGCGCCACAAAGCGGCATTGTCGAGGTCAGCGGTTTGCCCCGGGCGGCAACTATCCAGGCCCAGGATTACAACGACCTCACTCGCCAGTTCTATATTCGTGACACCTGGACGCTGCTGGATAACCGCCTCAAGCTTGAATACGGTGCCAAACACGTCGTTACCACCTCAACAGCCAAAGGCTCGGACACCTCAGCCAGCGGTTCACTCGAAGCCCGTAACAACTTTCTTCCGCAGATCGGCGCCACTTACAAAATTGACGAGCAAAGCGAAGTTTTCGCCTCCTACGCAGAAAATATGGCGGCGTTTCCCAGTGGCACCTCCAGTCCGCTGTTCACCAGTCAGACCACACTGGATGCACTAAACGGCTTCAAGGACCTGAAACCGGAAACTTCAAAAACCGTTGAGTTGGGTATGCGCCACAGCACACCGCTTTATGCAGCTTCGGCAGCGCTTTACGGAACACGCTTCGATAACCGTTTACTGGCCATCGCTAACTGTACCGGGATTGTGATTTGCCAGAACGGCGTGGCCAACGTGGGATCGGTCAGCAGCCGTGGCCTGGAATTGGCGCTGACGCTGACTCCAGATCCCCATTGGCGCTGGTCCAACACCATGACCTATAACCGTAGTGTCTATGAAGACAATTACAACAGTAACGGCGTTCAGGTTGCGGTCAAGGGCAAGGATGTCATCGACGCACCTCGCTGGATGCTTTCCAGCAGCCTTGATTGGCAATGGGATCGCTGGAACGCCGGGGTACAAACCAACTACATGGACAAGCGCTATTACACCTACACGAACGACTCGAGCGTCGATGCATACTGGGTGACCAACGCCAGCATGGGCTACGACTTCGGCAAGATCGGGGATTTGAAGGAGACAACGCTGTCGCTCAATCTCGTCAATCTGTTTGACCGTCGTTACATCTCTACCATCAACACCGACTCCAGCGCAGCAAGTGACCCGTCAGGCAACCTGCAAATTTTAAAGATCGGCTCGCCGCGTAGCGCCTTCGTCACATTGAGTACACGCCTATGAGGTAGTCTGCGTACAGGCGCTTATTGCACAGAAAACAGGTTCCAGCCAGAATCGCTCCCAAGGCCTGTACTGGCTGGGCTGTTGAACTCACGCTCGCGGCATGGGGCGTGTACGGAGAGTTATGCGAAGTGAAGTAAAAAGAATCACCATTCGGGATGTCGCCGATGCCGCCGGGGTTAGTTTTCAGACAGTTTCCCTGGTCATCAACCACCCTGAAAAAGTTGCACAGAAGACCCTCGCCAGGGTCCAGGAAGTGATTCGTGAACTGAACTTCGTACCCAGTGTGGCGGCGCGCTCGCTGCGCAACATTCCGACAAAAACGGTGGCCTGTATCTTTTTCGGCGAGCGCAGTCCCTATGACAATCGCTCCGGACAGAATCAAGACACCTACTGGAGCAACGTTGTACAGTCTTTGGGATTAGCTGCAGACCAAGTGGGTTATTCACTCCTGCAACGCAAGCCCTCAGCCCTCCAGGCACCGGCCCTCGAAGAAATACTGGGGCTCTACCGTTCCGGGAGTATCGTCGGTGTCATTGCAGTCACCGAACAGCCTGATAACCCCGTATTGTCAGCACTCAGAAAACATGATGTCCCCATCATTCTTTTCGGGACGATGGATCCAGACTTTACTTATGTTGCTCAAGCCAACCGAATCGCTACAGCACAGATAGTTGATCATCTTTACAGCGGTGGTTGTCGTCATATCGCATTTATCGCCGGGGAACGAAATGGGCACACCAATCAGGATATCGAAGAGCGCTACCTTGGTTATCTCGAAGGGTTAAAAAAGTACAATTTATCGTTGGACAATAGCTGGAAGATTGCAGGTGACTGGTCAATGGCCAGTGGAATGCAAGTGGCCCAGTACCTCTGTGCACTTGATCGACGCCCCGATGCAATGATTTTTGCCAGCGATCGAATGGCGCTAGGCGCCCTGAAGGGTTTGTACGATGCTGGACTGAAAGTTCCCGACGATGTCTGTGTCGTTGGCTTCGACAACATGCAATATGATGAATTCAGCATTCCTACCTTGACCAGCGTTGACTCCCCGCTATTTGATATGGCGACAACCGCCATACATCTTTTACTTAAAAAGCTTGAAGGGTCAGCGCTCGATGAGCTGCCCCCTGTCATCTTCTCAACCAATCTCGTGGTCAGAGACAGCACGCGACGTAAACTTACCTGATCCCTTTGGCACTCAGGCTGTTGCCGCTGATGCAGAACTGCCCAACTGCCGAAATTTCACTGACTCAAGCTTCTAACTCGCAAAGCGGTAGCAGATCTGACGTTGAGATGAAGACATATGGGGTTATTCTCGAAGGCCGCTCGCTTTCCGATGAAGCCATCGACAACGAAGTTACGCATAGCCGGAATGACACCAAGCTGCGCTTTGACAAAACAGAATGGTTGACGGTACTCGCAGAGATGAAGAGGCACAAAATCCTCATGCCCAGCGACGTTAGCAAACGCACCACAAGCGGCCTGCTCAGCTGGCCCGGTTTGGAGTAAACAGCAGCTCCTTTTGACCGTCCCCTGCAAGATATGGATACAAGCATATTGCTCAATCCAACTTCTCGCGGTATTCCAGTTGGTATTCCAAATAAATGTACAGACTCCGGTGACCTCCGGCCAAAACTACGGACTACCAACCCTCTGCGATGCAGAACGTACTCAATGCCCGTTCAGCATTGTGACTGGATCGCAGCCCCCCCCAGAACAGACATAGCATCCAGCCCGCATCTTGCGCTTGCGGCGCAAAACAGGGCTGCATCGTCCTTGGGCAGGGTTTCGACAGTCCATGGTGGATCGCTTGGCACGTATCCTTCTCCTCATGTATCAGCCAGGATCTGCAAAGCGGCAATGCAGGCCTGACCGTTGTCGAGCACAGCTTCGTTATCAAAAAATGCATAGGCCACGACGAGGCCGTGTTCGAAGCGCCATTAATTCGATAGCACACCTGTGCTATCGAAAAGCATCAGCCGCTCGATTACTGTTTTCCTTTCAGTACACCTCAAAGTGCGTACTGACTAGTCACAGCGGTGTTCTGACGCTTTGCAACCTAGAGATTTCAGGCAATGGACATTCAAACGCAATCCTCTTACGACGCCAGTCTGCGCGATCACCAGGCGGAAGCCGAGCTTGAGGCTTACTTCCACAAGCACCGCAAAACGGGCATCGTGCTGCAACGGATTTATCCACCCACCGCGTTTCCCCGCGTGCGCAGTCGGCTCGGCGGCCTGCCGCAATTGCCACAGGCTTTTGAATGGCCACTGGGTGTCAGTTACGGCGAGTCCACGCCTATGCATTTTCTTGCTCAGATCGACTGCGCAGAATTGCCCATTATCGAATCGTCTATGCCAACACAGGGGATGTTGTTCTTCTTTGCTGTAAACGAAGAAGAACAGATCTGGGATACCGACGCCCCGCAGGAACGTGTCCGGGTGCTGTATGCGCCACATGTGCCAGAGGACCAGCCCGAGCGCCAGGCACCGGAACAGCTGCGCCCGATTCTAGGCGTGTTCGCAACGCACAGCCCCTTTACGGGACCGGGCTGGCTGCTACCCGGTGAAAGTGGTCCATGCCTGCACGTTCAATGGCCACTGGTTGCGCGGCGGATGGAAACCTGGCCAGACATCGACAGTTTGCCGACGCCGCAGAACGGCTCGATGCCAGACTTCACCGCCTACCTGCAGCGCTGGTCCGAGCTGAGTCTGGGAGCCGCAGTGGCTGCGACAGGCCTAATGCCTGACGCCGACGCTGGTCTCCAATGGAAGCCGCCGCTGTCCGCATCGCTGCGCTATCAACTGGATTTCCCACAGGTCGGCATCATGATAGATCGCCTGGCGCGCCTTGTAGGCAATGAGCGAAGCAAGCAAACACGGCAGTTTGTAGCTGACGAGGATGTGTTGCGTTGGGTGGATCACGCTGCGCTGCTCGGCTGGGATAATGTTCCCGATGAAGCCACGAGGGAGGCATTCAGAAACTGGCTCATTGAACAGATCGGCGATGAAGGCACCACGTTGCACGAGCGAATAATGGGCCGTGTCTTACGCAAAGGGCTGCTGGCGACTGTCGCGTACGCCGCTGGCTCACCTGAGACCGCCGGGTTGATCCCACTGAAGCTATACCGCGACCTGGAAGGCGAGCACTTGCCCTATGAGGAAAGCCTGCGCCAGCATCCCGATGGGCGCAAGCACTGTGCCAGGGCCAGGGTTCATCAGTTGCTGGGACATGTTCCGCTGTTACAGGGCACAATGCCTGATATCGAGGGAGAGCCAGTATGCCTGCTTCAGCTCGCCTGGGACCCGGCCATCAACCTCAATTTCGGGGATTGCGGCCAAGCGACTTTCTGGATCTCCAAGGAAGACCTGGCGGTCCGGAACTTTGATCGCGTAGCAGCAGTGGTTGAATCACATTGAGGCTTTCTTCAGGCTTTCTGTCACGGTATGAGCAAGGACTGAAACTTCGCTAACTTCCAGTTGGCCGGTGGATGGAACACCCGTTCGAAATCGACTCGGCGAGCCAACAGATAAAGCCTCTAAGTTATGCCGCATGCGCCCTGCTCCTTTTATGTGCAGTACCGATAGAAGCACAGAAACGCTGCCCGGTAGGGGCTCAAGCGGGGAGTATGCAATGCTTGCCCGATGAGCCTCTGAGAGGCGCGCGCCCTTCCCGCTCAACCGGTGAATGGCTAAAAACCTGGGGGGTGATTGCGCGCTTTGAGGCGACTGGAGAAGTGGGAACTGCCGCCAATAAATTATCTGAAGATGAAGCGCGGTCGGTAGCTATTCACCAGTGCGCATTAGGCGAAGCCACTGATTGCAAAATCTATCTGGATGTCGAAACACAGCCCGGCTTCCCGCCCATCAGCGCGGCCCACGCCAGTCTGCCCAAACTGGTTGAATTCCCCATTCCGCGCCCTGTCGATCATGCCGTACAGGTAGCCCGCCGGGTTATGCATCACTTGCCTGTCACAGCGCTGCGCCCATTGCTCGAGCACTTGGCTTTGCAGTTGCGGGGAAATCAGGTTCAGGGCTACCTGGATTTTCTGTCGCTGGTCGTATGCCAAGGCCTGAAATGCGGCGGGATATACCACTGACTGGTCGCCAAGCGATTCGCTTGCGCGCGGTACTACGTTTTTAAATACAGTTGTATTAGTACTAGTACTAGTACTAGTACTACATGAGTTCGGATTCGCTTGATGGCTTGCTCACCCATGCCTGTCGGCCAAGCCACTGCTGAAGTATGACCAGTCGGCTTGGCACCTTATGGATACGATTTTCATGACGCACGCCTCCAAATCGATTGATCAAGAGACGGCACAGGATCGTCAAAACAGGGAGCGCAACTTTTTTCAGCTGCAAAAAAACAAGGTCTTGCACGATTTCACTTCTGAAAGCCAAATGACCTATTCATTGTCATTTGTCGCGCTTTCAGCAGAAACTACGCAAGACCTTGATTTACATCATGAAATTTTGGCTCCACGACCTGGACTCGAACCAGGGACCCAGTGATTAACAGTCACTTGCTCTACCAACTGAGCTATCGCGGAATGAGCGATATCTTACCGATTAAAACAGGCAAGTCAAGCATCACCTTGAAAAAATATTGATGATAAACAGGCAGTTGCAGGCTGAGGGTTTCGTCGTGGGTTTGCTGTGGCGTAGTGTGTTCGCTTGCCCCTGCAACGCTGATCACTGAAAGGAGAACGAGATGACCCAGGCTAACCGTCTTGAAACGCTGTTCCCTGCCGCTGAGGACATTCCCGAGCAGTACCGCACAGGCCCGGCCATCGAGCAGCGGGAATATCTGGTCAACGGTGTACTGCAATCATGGTCAGGGCCGCTGGCTCCGGTGCGCAGCCCGGTTTGTCTTAGAACCGAAACAGGGCTTGAGCCGGTGATTCTGGGTAGTACGCCGTTGCTGGATGCAGAAACGGCCATGACGGCACTCGATGCTGCTGTCCAGGCTTATGACCGTGGCCAGGGTCGCTGGCCGACAATGCGTGTGGTCGAGCGCATCCAGCATGTCGAGTCGTTCCTCAAGCGCATGCGCGAACAGCGTCGGGCGGTGGTCAATCTGCTGATGTGGGAAATCGGCAAGAATCTCAAGGACTCGGAGAAGGAATTCGACCGCACCTGCGATTACATCGTCGATACCATCAATGCGCTGAAAGAACTGGACCGTCGCTCCAGCCGTTTCGAGTTGGAGCAGGATACCCTTGGTCAGATCCGCCGCGTGCCCTTTGGCGTGACGCTGTGCATGGGGCCTTACAATTATCCGCTGAACGAAACCTTCACCACCCTGATTCCGGCGCTGATCATGGGCAATACCGTGGTCTTCAAGCCTGCCAAATTTGGTGTGCTGCTGATTCGCCCGCTGCTCGAAGCCTTCCGCGACAGCTTCCCGGCCGGCGTCATCAACGTGATCTATGGACGTGGCCGGGAAACGGTGAGTGCCTTGATGGCGACCGGCAAGATCGATGTATTTGCCTTTATCGGCACCAACAAGGCCGCCAGCAACCTGAAAAAGCTGCATCCGCGCCCTCACCGCCTTCGCGCCGCGCTGGGGCTGGATGCGAAAAACCCCGGCATCGTGCTGCCCGACGTGGATCTGGATAACGCCGTCAACGAGTCGGTAACCGGATCGCTGTCGTTCAACGGCCAACGCTGTACCGCCTTGAAGATCCTCTTCGTGCATGAAGATGTCGTGGAAGGCTTTCTGGATAAATTCCAGCAGAAACTGGCGCAGTTGAAGCCCGGCATGCCCTGGGAGCCGGGCGTTTCCCTTACGCCACTGCCGGAGCCGGGCAAGACCGATTACCTGCAAGGCCTGGTTGCGGATGCCCTGGACAAAGGTGCGCGAGTCGTCAACGAAGGCGGCGCAGAAGTCAGCGAGACGTTCTTCTACCCTGCCCTGCTGTATCCCGTGACACCGGACATGCGCGTCTACCACGAAGAACAGTTCGGCCCGGTCGTGCCGGTAGTCGTCTATCGCGACCTGCAAACCGTGATCGACTACGTGCTGGACTCCGATTTCGGCCAGCAGTTGAGTATCTTCGGCAATGACTCGACCCAGGTCGGGAAACTGGTGGATGCCTTCGCCAACCAGGTCGGTCGGATCAATATCAACGCCCAGTGTCAGCGTGGTCCGGACCAGTACCCGTTCAATGGTCGCAAGAACTCCGCGGAGGGTACTCTGTCGGTTCACGATGCCTTGCGAGTGTTCTCGATTCGTACACTGGTGGCGACCAAATTCCAGGACAGTAACAAGACGCTGATCAGCGACATCATCCGCAACCGGGAGTCCAGCTTCCTGACCACCGATTACATCTTCTGATAAGTGCCGGAATCAGGAGCGCAGCAACAAGGCTGCGCTCCTGACAACAAGTGGCTGAAAGCCATAAATCGCATTTGATAATGATTATCGAAAACAGGTAGCATGCTGGTTTTCGGGCAGGACATGTCGCACCTTCCCACGCGATACGAGCATTAACCCCAGTGGATTCGTCCGCCAGCAAACTTGACCTCTATCTGACGCATCGTTCGGCCCTGGTGGATTACGCCGCGCCGATTGTAGGCTGCCGTGCACGGGCCGAAGATGTCGTCCAGGAGGCCTGGCTACGTTTCAACAGCAGACAGAATCAGGACACCGCCATCGACCACCCGGTCGGTTATCTGTATCGCATCGTACGCAATCTGGCACTGGATCTGACACGCAGCATCGCCACCGAAAAGCGCCAGCCCGACGGCGATACCCTGCTGGCGGAACTGCCGGCCACTACTGCGTCACCCGAGCAGGAAGCGGTCAGCCATGACCAACTGCAACAGGTTTCCGATGCACTGGCGCAATTGCCGGAACGAACCCGCATGGCTTTCGAGATGCATCGTCTCGGTGGCTACACCTTGCAACAGATCGCAGCAGCCCTTGGCATCTCGGTCGGGCTGACCCACCAGTTGGTACATGATGCCTTGAGTCATTGCGCAGCCTGGCTGGAGCGAGGCAATGGCTGAGCCCCCTTCAAAAAGTTTTCAGGAAAATCTGAAAAAAAACGCGGGCCAAACGTCTTTTGCAGAAGGGCGCCATAGTGTGCGACCCTCCCACGCCTTTTCTACCGCTGGAGCCTTGCCGGACATGCCGCAAGCCGAACCTCGCCAAGCTCGTCTGGATATTGCCCTGGATTGGTTGATGCGTGTCCGGCAAGACTCCGATGATGCTCGCTTGCAGGCCGAACTTCAGGAATGGCTGCAGGCAGCGCCGGAAAATGCCGAAGCCTTGCTCAAGGCTGAACGTGTCTGGAGCCTGACCGGCCAGCTTGCTCCGGCCACAGCCCATAAATGGCCGCCGATTCCACCTGTAGCAGCTCCGGCACCACCACCCCCTCCCGCCGCCCGCCCAAGACGCCGACGCACCTTGAGCTGGGCCGTTGGTGGAGCCTTGGCCGCCTGTCTCGTCGCGGCAGTGGCTCCCAGCCTGAACACCGCCTTGCAGGCCGACTTCCAGACTGCCAACGAACGACGTGAAATCCAGTTGCCGGACGGCAGTCGTGCCGTGCTCGACAGCAACAGCGCCATTGCCTTTGAGTTCACGGCCACTCGCCGCGATATTCGCCTGCTCTGCGGGCAGGTCTTCTTCGAAGTCAAACCCGATCGCAGTAAGCCTTTCAATGTGCAGGCGCAAGACCTTGATGTGACCGTCACCGGTACAGCCTTCAATGTCGACCTGGAAAAGAACAACATCGAGGTAGGGGTTCAACACGGATCGGTCAAAGTTACCGAACGTGAATCGAACCGGCTCCTGAGTTCCGGCCTGACCGCAGGCCAGCAACTGGACTTCAACCGCAGCAACGGCCAGACAGAACTGCAGACCTTGCCTGCCAATCGCATCGCCACCTGGCGCAATGGCCAGCTCATCGCAGACAACGCCCGCATGGCCGATGTGGTGGACGAACTGCGCCGCTACCTGCCCGGCACCCTCTGGCTGAAAGACTCGCAACTGGCCGAAAAACGCATCACCGGCGTCTATGACACCAGCAATCCTGAAGCAGCATTGCGCGCAATGGCGCAGCCCCATGGGGCGAAGGTTGAGGGTTGGGGGCCGTGGGTACTGGTGATTTCGCGCTGACCTGCACGCAACACTGCTTTACTGCTTGATCCGATAATGAAACGTATTTTTCACTCCCGAAACCGTCACCGCCCTCCCCTCTACAATCCGCGGCTGATACCTGAAAGTTTCAGCCGCAGTCATCGATGGCCTGATAAACAATGGATGACAGGTGCCCTGAACCTGTGGATTGACCACGCGACCTTGAGGTGAAACGTCGTAGATGACGGTGCAGTCGCCTTCGATACCTTTATCCAGTGCGCGCTGGGGATAGTCGGGGGCTTCCTTGCTGACAGGTTGATATTGGCTGCTGTCGGCGGCCGCCGTTTGTTGTTGGGCCTGGCGAGCACGTTCGGCGGTTTGTCTGGCCTGCTCGGCCTGGCGTTGTTGCTCGGCCTGTTGCTGCTGCGCCACACGTTGCTGCTCAACCTCCCGGGCGCGCTGGCGCTGCTCGCGCTTCTGCTCTTCGACATGCTTGCGCGCCAGTGCAGCCTGTTCGAGCTGGCGGGCTTGGCGTTGTGTATCGACCTGTGTTTTGGAAGGCTCGATGGGGCTGGAGACGACAGGCGCTGGCTCGACTACAGGCTCCATGACAGGCAAGGGAGCAGTCACGACCGGTGCAGGTTCGGGCGGCAGGATGAACAGTTGAGTGGTCATCGTTCTGACGGGTTCGGGTGGTTTTTCCTGAAGGCTCCAGCCGAACAGCAATGCCCCCAGCACCGCGCCATGCAGTCCGAAAGCGATGGCAGCCGCCAATCCGTTCTTGCGCAGCGTGCTCCAGTCCAGGGTGCTGGAGCCGCGAGACTCGAGTTCCAGTGTCATGGTGTTCATTGCGGGGCCTCGGTCACCAGTCCCAGATGGCTCACGCCGCTGCGCTGCAAGGCAGCCATGGCGGCGACCACTCGTCCGTAATCGGCCTTGTCGTCAGCGCGAATGAACACCTGGGTGTCTGCGCGTTCGGCCACCAGTCTGGCGATACGTTCTTGCATGTCTTCCAGACTGGCCGCGGTATCGGTCTGCGCATGGGTGTCGACGTTTTCCCCGAGGTTCCAGTAATAACCACCCTCAGCCTTGACCGACAGAGTCACGATGCGTTGCTTGGTATCGGTGGGCAGCGCTTCACTGGCGACTTTCGGCAGTTCGATCTTCACGCCCTGGGTCAGCATCGGCGCAGTCACCATGAAAATCACCAGCAGCACCAGCATGACGTCGATGTAGGGCACGACATTCATCTCGGCCTTCGGACCATGTTTGCGTTGGAGTTTGACCAGCATGGAAAGTCCCTCAGGCCGCAGTGGCCATGTTGCGAGTCAGGCCTTGCAGAGTCCGGTTCAGACGTACCTGCAATTCGTTGCCGAAGCTGTAGTAACGGGATACGAGCGTCTGACCATGTGCAGCAAAGCGGTTGTAGGCAATGACAGCCGGGATAGCTGCGAACAGGCCGATGGCGGTTGCAATCAAGGCTTCGGCAATGCCGGGAGCGACCGTGGACAACGTGGCCTGCTGTACCTGAGACAGGCCGATGAAAGCATTCATGATGCCCCAGACCGTCCCGAACAGACCGATATACGGGCTGACCGAGCCCACCGTGGCAAGAAACTGCAGGCCCTTTTCCAGTTGCAGTTCCCTGCTCGCTGATCGCCACCTGAAGCGAGCGCTCGACGCCGGACAATACGACATCGGGCTCGATGCCCGGGCGATGCCTGAGCTGTTGATACTCGGCATAACCCGCCTGAAAAACCCGCTGAATGCCGTTGGCCTGCTCACCCGCCTCAAAGGCCTCGTTGTACAGCGGCGTCAGTTCAGGTTCGCGACGAAAACGCTGCTCAAAGGCATCCAGAGAATGTGCGTCATGGCGCAATGCGAGGCTGCGTTGAATGATCAGATACCAACTGGTCAGCGAAGCCATCAGCAAGGTCAGCATCACAGCCTTGACCAGTAGGCTGGCGTTGCTGATAAGGCCCCAGATCGTCATGTGTTCCAGCGTGGCGTGCATCTTGAAGTTCCCGGATAGGCGGCACTTGGCGCTCAAGGCGGGTGCCGGTATGAATCGATTATTTATCACCGCTTGATGACAAACGACTTACGGCAGAGCGAGTGTCTTCACCACATCGGCCCAAGGCACGAACTTGAAGTTCTGTGCCTGCTCGGGCATGCGCTTTCGGCCGTCCTGTACGACCAGCATGCCTTTGCTCCATGGCCCGCCAAGGTTGGCCGAGGTCACTTCCAGACCGTCCGTCTCGGAAGTCCCGTCGATGCCGAGCCGGGCATTGAGGCCCACACGAAATGTACCGCGCAGCGCATAAGGCGCTTCGGCATCGACCACCACATAGCTGTCATTGCCTTGGCTGGAGATCACCAGATAGTCATGCTGTTCGCTCTGATACAGCGCCAGCCCCTCGACATCGGCATGCACCACATCGCCGACCTTGATCACACTGGAAAGGGTTGCCGGTTGATCCGCCCGGGCATCCACCGCCCAGACACCTACGTCTTCCTCGCCGAGAAACAGTCGCTGACGCTGATCGTCGGCCACGCAACCTTCCGGCTGGCTGTCCACCTTGAAGCTGCGCACCAGCTCACCCCTGGCCTTACCGTCAGGCGCGCTGATCCGGTACTGCAGGAAGCTGCCATCCTTGTCATTGGCAAAGGCATAGATCTCGCCACTGACCGGCTGGAACAGACAGATGCCGTAGATCTGCGCCAGCGGCGTGGGAATTTCGCCCGCCTCGCGAAGCACTCCGCTATTGCGATCAATGCTGAACAGACTCAGGCTATTGCGATCACGATTGCTGGCCACCGCCAGATCGACCTTCTGCTTGCCCAGCATGAAACCAGGGCGTACATCGACGTTGTTCAGACGCCCGACGGCCAGTTCCTGAAGCTGCTTGCCCTTGAGGTCATAAACCAGCAGCCCCTGCTTCTTGTTGGTGCCCAATACGCGACTTTGCGCCGGATTTTTCGGATGAATCCAGATCGCGGGATCGTCAGCCGCATCGCCCTGACGCGCCACGGGCTCGCTCTGAGCGACAGCCGTCACGCTGGGCAACGGCGCAGCCAGAGCGACCGGTTTCGGCTTCCAGCCGAGTTCGCCTTCAAACAGGCGGTCGCCATCGTTGTCGTTGAGCAGCAGTTGCAAGCCGTTCTGGCTTTCGTGCACCGACAGCCCCTCAGGCTTTTTCAGGTTCATCAGCGACAGCTCGGCCACCGATGACCAGCTCTCGCCATCCCCCTGCTGCTGATAGAGGTGCAAGGCCTTACCCTTGGGATCGAGCGCCAGCAAGCCGCCGGGAACCACCGCCATGGCACCCGCAGCCTGTCTGACAGAGCCAAAGGGCTCACGCAAGGCGACTGGAATGCGAGCCACATCGGCTTCGGGATGCGCCGGGTAGGCCCACCAGCCAATGTTCTGTTCATTGACGAACAAGCGATGAGCCCCATCGTCAACCTGGCAGAACTCCGCATTGGGCGGCAGCGGCAAATTGCGTACCAGACGCGGTTTTTCATCGAGGTTATCGCCGCTGCCTACCAGCCATTGCTCACCCTTGCCCTCGTCACCGACCAGAAACAGAAACACATTGCTGGCGTCATCGCGATACAGGCACAAGCCTGTGACCGAGTAATCCCGTGCCGGCAGGTAGACCGGTTTTGACCACTGATTCCTTGCAGGATCGATGCGGCTCAGCATCGGTTGCTGGCGCAGATTGTCCAGTGTCGCAACCCATGTCGTCTCTCCCGCCTGACGACTGTCCAGCGCCTGATAAGAGCCCGGCATCCGGGCCAGTTGGCGGCCCTTTTCATCAAGCAGCAACAGGCCGGTCCTGACACTGACCGCCAGGCGCCTCGTCCCGTCACTGCCGGGCAGAAACTCCACGGACTGCGCCTTGAACGGCTCGCTTTCAGCCCAACGCACAATGTTCATCTCGGGGGTGGGTGCAGCCTGCGCGGCACCGGTTATCAGGCCGATCAACAGCGACAGGCAACCCGTCTTGCGTGGCAACGAAATCTTCATGAACACTTGAATCCTTGAGCAGGGTTATCCGGCAGCAAGGCCGCCGGCACGGATCAGAAATGAGTGAAGGTCAGGCCGATCTTGTAGGTCGGGCCGTACTCTTCGTACTGGCTGTTGAGGGATCGATGCCCGGTGTAGACGAAGTACGGCTGATCGGTGAGGTTCTGCGCCTCGAAGCTGACTTTCAGGTTTTTGCTCAGGGAGTAACGAGCGCTGAAATCGATGAAGGTCTGGCCGTCGACATACAGGTCATGATCCTTGTCGCCGATGGACGCGAGCTCATAGAGATAGGCCGACTTGTAGTTGGCCGACAGCCGCAGGCTGAGCTTGTCGTTTTCCCAGCCCAGCATCAGGTTGCCCACCGTGTCGGACTGACTCGGCAGATCGATATCACGCTTGCGATTGGTGCCCGTGCTCTGGTCGAAGCCTTTGATGCTGGCATCCGAGCGGCTGAACGTGGCGTTGGCACCCAGCAGCAAGCCATTCCAGGGTGCAGGCAGCCAGTCGAATTTCTGCGAGTAAGCCAGCTCAAGGCCATACAGCTTGGCCTTGTCGCCGTTGGCGTAAGTATTGGCCTCGGAAAAATTCGCCCACTGCCCCGTTCCCGACAGATCGGTGTTGTAGACGAAGTTCTGGATATCCTTGTAGAACACAAAGGCCGAAACCGTCCCGGCGCGCCCCATGAAGTGCTCGATGCCCAGATCCAGGTTACTGGACTCCAGCGGTTTCAGATCCGGATTGCCAAAGCTGGCTTCGTCATCGTCGATCACAAAACCCGGAGCCAGTTGCCCGAAGGTCGGACGCACCACACTTTTGGTCCAGGCCGCACGCACCTGTGTGCTCTTGTCGATCTGATAGCGGGCATGCAGGCCCGGCAGCCAGTGGTGGTAATCGCGGCGGGTCCGGGTCGATTCGAACGCGCCGTCGCGCACGCCAGTGCCCTTGGCGTCCATCTCGGTGCCTTCGTAGCGAAGGCCGGCAATGAAGCGCCACTTATCGATATCCAGGGTGTTCATGAAATAGCCGGCATTGATGTCTTCACGGATGGTGAAGTCGTTGGCCCGCGACTCCGACTCATCGTAGAAATCCGCAGCATTCAGCCCACCCAGCAATCCTTTGATGGCGCCTGGGCTGATGCCATTGCCAAAATTACCCAGCCGGTAATCGATGGTGCCCTTCTGGAATTGCGTCAGATTCAGATCGCTGGAGGTCAGCCCCAGCGTATCGAAATCCTCGTATTTCCAGACTTCCAGATCGTTGGTCTTGTCACGTCGACTGACCTTGCCACCGAACTTGAACTGCGAGGCATAGCCTTTGAAATCGTAATCGCGGGCCAGATCCAGACGCAGATTCTTTTCCTTGTCTCGGGTGTTCTGCTTTTCCCAGTCGACTTTGTCGAGGGTGAAGTTCGAAGCGTCGTAAAATCCGGAACCGGCAATCGGGCGCGGCTTTTCACTGTCGTAGAAACCGGTATTGGCGAAGTCATTGTTGCCCACGAAAGTGGCACCTGCGATATGCCCCGGGCTGTCTTCGCTGGACTCGCTGTAGCCGGCCTGACCGCTGACCGTCCACAGGTCGTACATGCGCTCACCGCCGAACACCAAGGATTTGATCTCCTGGGTTTCGGTACGGGCCTTGAGCTTGCGGGTTCCCTCGGCATCGCCCAGCACACCGGCGGCCTGCGCATTGTCGAATTCGAAGCCATTGGTGGTACGGACTTCATCGTCCTTGAAGCGGCTGTACAGCGTCCGCAGGTAAAAGCTGCTGACATCGTCCGGCTTGTAATCGAAGTTCAGACCGCCGCCAGCTCGCTCACGGCTGATGTCGTAGTTGCGCTGCTCGAATTTCTGCAGGCTCTGGCCATCCCAGGCACCGCCCGTCTCGACATTGTCGGAGCCGAAATCGCGCTTCTGCCAACTGAGGGCTGCCGCGACACCGAAGTTGTCGATGCCATCGCCCAGGCTGAAGCGGTTACTGGCTGCACCGGAAAACTTCGGGCTGGTCTGGCCGCTGTTCTTGTCATAACTGGCTTCGCTGCTGCCGGTGTAGAACAGACCTTTATGATCGAAAGCCGAAAGGCTCTCGACATCCACCGTACCGCCCAGGGAATTGGCATCCATGTCCGGCGTCAGGGTCTTGATCACCGACAGCGACTGCACCAGCTCCGAAGGCAGCACATCCAGTGCCACAGCACGACGACCGCTTTCCGGCGCAGGCACCAGCGTACCGTTGATGGTGACACTGTTCAGGTCGGGAGCCAGACCACGCACGGTGACAAAACGGCCTTCGCCCTGATCGCGCTCAACACTGATCCCCGGCAGGCGCTGCACCGCTTCGGCGACGTTCTGGTCCGGTAACTGGGCCACGCCATCGGCATGCACCACACTCTTGATGCTGTCCGAAGAACGCTGTTCCTTGAGCGCCTGATCGATACTTGCCGCCTGCCCCACGACCTCGACATGCTCGGTGACATTGACCTCGGCAGCCTGCAGCCGCTCGTTGGCAATCGCCAGGGCCAGTGCGCTGAGTGTGTAGCCGACCAGTTGTGCCCTGCTGCGGCGCTTGTACATGTCTGTCCTCTCCAGGCTTCACGATGGGCCAGGCAAATGACCCGGCAACTGGAGGCGCAAGCTAGAGTCGAGGCGTGACGGTTCCGTGACAGGAAATTCCGAATAGTCTTGAAATTGTGGGTTTTCGAGGAGAAATGAGCTGATTTGACCCTCGATTGTGCAGTTTTCTGGAAGTCACAGCGCCGGTAATACTATGGGAGGCAGCTTGCTGGCGACTTCAGTCCTGTCGCCAGCAAGCTGCTTCCCACGAAACACTATTGGCTGCCTGCATGTCCCATGAGCCGATTCGACCCTTTTCCCCGTCACTCAAGTGTCACAGTCATCTGGTGTGCTGGCCGGCATCAAGCGCTCCGGGAGCCCGTCAGGCCATGTTCAGCATCCTCAAACCCCACCGCGGAAAACTCGCCCTGCTGATGGTCGCGGCCAATATGGGGCTGCTCGCCTTTCTGGCTTTTGGCGATATCAAGTACGTCAGCGAATGGAAATGGCTGGATATCATCGGCGAAGGCGGCTCTGCACTCCTGGCGCTGATCTGGCTGTTTCTGGTGTTCAAGAGCCGCCCGGCCGGCCGTGTGACCAATTACCTGTCGGTGGGCCTGAGCTGCGTGTTCTTTTCCTGGTGGATCGACGCGCTGGACGAATTCATCCGCCTGCCCAAGGACATCGGCTGGGATCACTGGCTGGAGTCCGGCCCGATGCCGGTGGGCCTGATTCTGTTGACCATCGGCATCTACCACTGGCACCGGGAACAGCTGGCAATCAGCGCCCAGATGGAAAAACGTGAACGCGGCTTTCGCGAGCATCGGCTGTTCGACAAACTCACCCCGCTGGGAAGCGCCGATTATCTCAAGCGCCAGTTGGTCATCAGCCTGGAACAGAGTCAGCGCAATCAGCAACCGCTGTCGCTGGTGGCGGTGGATATCGATAATTTCAGCGCCATCAATCAGGCGTTCGGCCATGCCGAAGGCGATGAAGTCCTGTCGGCTCTGAGCCACCTGCTGGTACTGAACCTGAGGCGTCAGGATCTGCTCTGTCGCCTGGCGGGCGACCGGTTTGTGGTGCTATTGCCCAATACCGGCGAAAGCCAGGCAAAACTGTTTGCCCAGGAATTGCAGCAAGCCGTTGCCGGACTGGCCCACAAGACCCGGCAACAGGGCGAACGGCTTCACCTCTCGGCCAGCACCGCTGCAGTCATGGCCATGGACGAGACGCCCGAAAACCTGCTCAAGCGCCTCAATCTTTCGCTGGCCCGCACCCGTCAGCCTCTGCCGCGAATAGCCTGAGGCCTGCCATGACCATCAAATGCGACTGGTACGAAATCGACAGCCGATTCATTCCCGGCCACTACCAGCCGGCGACCCTGATCGATCTGGCGCTGTCGCGGGGCATCGACAGTCATCGCCTGCTCAAGGGCACCGGCCTGTTCTACGAGGACATCATCGCAGGCAAGACGCGCCTGAGCCCGCAGCAATTCTTTGTCCTGATCGCCAATGTCCGGCGGCAGATGGATGCCGACGACACCAGTTTCCTGTTTGGCCAGCGCCTGTTTCCCGGACATTACGGCGCTGCCAGCCATGCCTTGCGCCATGCCCGCAACCTGCATCAGGCCCTGGAGATACTGATCCGGCAGCAGGCATTGCTCAGCCCGCTGCTGACCCCGCGACTGGAACTGGACGAGCACTATGCCTATCTCTACTGGCTGGACAGTTGCGGCGCAGGCGAACAACAGCAGTTTGTGCTGGAAGCCGGCATGACCGCGCTGATCGCGATGAGCCATGCCTTGGGCAGTGAGCGTCTGCCCTGGGAATGCAGCTTCTGTCATGACGAGCCACGCTACGTCGAACAGTACTGGGTGCATCTGGGGGAAAACACTGCGTTCGGCAGGCCGCTGGACATGATGCGGCTTCCCAGGGAATGCCTGACCCGCCCATGGCCGAGCGCGTCGCCGATTGCCGGACAGGTCGCCCAGCAGGAAGCCGGCGCACAACTGGAAGCACTGGGCATGTACGCCAGCCTGCCGGACCGGATCTACTGTTATCTGCGCGATAACGTGCGCGAAGCCCCCAGCCTGGATCAGGCTGCCCAGGCCTTTGCCATGAGCCCGGCAACCCTCAAACGCAAGCTGCAGAAACACGGCACCAGCTTCCAGGCCCGGCACGATCTGGCCCGCAAGCATGTGGCTCTGCATCTGTATCAGATCAAGGGCCTGAGCAATGAGGCTGTCGCCGAATACCTGAATTTCAACGATCCCGCCAACTTCCGCCGTTCCTTCAAACGCTGGACCGGCAGCACGCCGAAGCTGATCCAGCGCCTGTTCAATTTCGACTGAAAACCCTCTGAAAATGGGCCACACCCGCCCTTCATGAAGTTTTTTCAATTATTTTCTGAAAATTTTCCGCGCTGCCCCGTCCTTTGACTCGCACATAACATTGAGATCAATTCTCATTCAAAAATGCGGGTTCTAACCCGTACGGGGACGTGGGATGACACCGAACACTCAGCCATCGCGAAGCCTGGGCGCAGCGATTCGCAAACACCTGAATCACGCCACACAACTCAGCGCCTTGAGCCTGTGCTGGATGATCAGCAGCCAGACCGTCATGGCCAGCGAACCGCTGAGCGAGCGTGAACAGATCCTGCAAACCCGTCACAGTTTCGATATCTCGGTCCAAGAACTCTCGGCCGCACTGATCAGCTTCGGCCAGCAGAGCGGCCTGCAGGTGAGCGTCGACCCGGCCTTGCTGGGCGGTCTTTACTCACAAGCCGTCCAGGGCCAGATGAGCAGCGAACGGGCTCTGGCGAAACTGCTGCATGGCACCGGCATTGGCTGGGGCTATGAACAAGGCAGCCTGGTGTTCCATCAGACCCGGACCGGCGGTTTCGATGCGGCGATGGAGTTGCAGAGCACGGTGGTGTTGGGCGAACCGGAAGAGAACAGCTTCCAGGGTCAGACCGTGATTGGCCGCAAGGCCATCGAAGCGTTCCCCGGTGCCAATGGCGACATCACGACCCTGCTGCGCATGCACCCCAACGTGCAGTTCAACAATGCCCAGCAAAGCTCCAACGCCCCCGGTGAAATCGACCCGGCGGATGTCAGCATCAACGGTGCCAAGTTCTACCAGAACAACTTCATGATCGATGGCATCTCGATCAATAACGACCTGGATCCGGGCGAGCACGATTACAACTCGATTCGTCAGTTCGACTCGGCCCCCAGCCGCTCTCACGGCATTGCGCTGGATGCGGACCTGCTTGAAGAAGTCAGGGTCTTCGACAGCAACGTGCCTGCCGAATACGGTGGTTTCAATGGTGGTGTGGTAGACGCCATTACCCGCAAACCGACTCAGGAAATGCACGGCAAGATTTCGGCCACGATGACTCGCTCGGAGTGGACCAAATACCACATCAGCAAGAACGACCAGGAAGGCTTCGAAACATCCACGGATGAGCAGTACCAGCCCGAGTTCGAGAAAACCACGGTGCGTGGAACACTCGAAGGCCATTTGACCGAGAACTTCGGAGCCATCCTCAATTTCTCCCAGAAGCGCGCCACCATTCCGCTCAATGCCTATGACAACGGCTACAACAGCCCCACTCAGCCCAACAGCAAGGACCAGACCCGGCGAATCGACAACTACCTGCTCAAGACCTACTGGAACGCCAGTGAGCGACTGACCGTCGATACCTCCCTGACCTATGCGCCACAGGAAAACTATTACTTCCGGGCCAACCGCATCAACTCCGGTTTCACCACCGAAGGCGGTGGTTTCCAGGGTGCGATCACGACCAAATGGCAAGGCGACAATGCCGTCTGGACCAACAAGCTGGCGCTTACCAACCTGACCAGTTCACGGGATGCGGAGTCGGACGAATACATCAACTGGTACTACTCGACGGTCAAGAACTGGGGCAACCCCAACAGCAACACAGCCCGTAGCGCCGAGGGTTCGTCAGGATCGCTCGAACAGACTCAGCGCGGCATGACCTATAACACCAAGGCCGACTGGTTCCCGATCCAGATTGCAGGCACCACCCACAGTTTCACGACGGGTATGGAACTGTCGCATCAGGTCGCCACCTGGGAACGCCTCGACGACGTGATCTCCGCAACCACCTTCCGCAGGGACAATGTCGCCACCTGCGCCGGTAACGACTCGCTTTGCTCGATAGGCCGACAGCTCAACGGCAACATCCGCCAATACGCGACCCGGATGACCACTTATGAAGCCGGCAAGATTGAACTGACGGAAAACAAATACGCCTTCTTCGCTCAGGACAAGATTGAAGTCGGCAAGCTGACCCTGCGCCCGGGCCTGCGTTTCGAGGGCGACGATTATATGGAGCAGAAGAACATCGCTCCGCGCTTCTCCGGTGACTATGACCTGTTCGGCGACCGCAGTACCGTTCTGATCTTTGGTGCCAACCGCTATTACGGTCGCAACCTCTACAAGTACCGTCTGGCCGACGGACGTGGGGCACTCAATACCAGTTACGCCCGCGAGACCCAGACCGGAGCCTGGGTGGGTACCCGCCAGGCCAGTACCAACAAGTTCACCACTCTCGATATTCCCTATGACGACGAACTGACTCTGGGCATCGACCAGCGCTGGCTGGATACCGACTTTCGCCTGAAATATGTCAACCGCAAGGGCAAAGACAAGATCAACCGCTCCCTGGCCCGCGTTCAGGGATTATCGGCCGAGACTGGCTATGCAACCGAGTACTACACCTATACCAACGAAGGAAAGAGTGAGAGCGACAACATCACACTGAGCATCACCCCCGTTCATGAACTCAAGTTCCAGGGCACCCGGACCAGCGTGCAGATGGCCTTCGACTGGTCCCGCACTCGCGATGCCTATGGCAACTACGACGATGCGATCAACTCGGAGATGTATACCAATCAGGACGTGCTCTATGACGGCAAACGGATGAAATACACAGACCTTCCTGCCAGTGACTTCAACCGTCCCTGGACCGCTCGCATGACCACCATCACCGAGATCCCGCAGTTGAATCTGACCTGGAGCAACTTCTTCCGTTATCGCGGAGGTTACGACCAGATCATCAATACCGGCGATGACGTCGTCATAGATGGCGACGATGTGGCCGTGTACGAAACGGCAAGAGTCAAGGGCGCACCGACCTGGGACATGCGCCTGGATTGGGAACTGCCCACCGGCAAGGATCAGGCCGCCTTCGTTGCCGTGGACGTGACCAACGTTGCCGACAAGATCAACCCGATTATCAGCAACAGTGCGCGCAGCACTTATGAAGTGGGTCGCCAGTACTGGCTGGAAGTCGGCTACCGCTTCTAAGCCTGCAATAACCAATACGTCCAGATGCTTTAACCGAGATTCCTGATGAAAAAAATAATCATGAGCCTGTCGGGCCTGATGCTAAGCGCCTGCGCGCAGTTTTCCGGCAGCCCGCAACCCCAGACCTGGGACCCACAGGTCATACGCGGCTATCTGAGCAATGGCCTGGAATACCGTCTGGTCCGCGAAGCCAGCCAACGTGGCCGCATCGATGCGCGCCTGACGGTCAAGGCCGGCTCGGTGGACGAAGAAGACGATCAGGTGGGTGTCGCCCATATGGTCGAGCACCTGAACTTCTACAACCGTGCCGGTCAGGACGCGAATATCCGCATGCTCATGAATCAGTGGGGCTGGGCTCAGGGGCGTAACTACAACGCCATGACCAACTACGACCGCACCCTGTACATGCTCAGCCCGACCGGTGGCGCGGCCCAGACCGAACAGGCCTTGCAGGCGCTTGCGACCCTGACACTGGCCCATGACTACACCGCGGACAATCTGGAACAGGAACGCCCGGTCGTCATCGAAGAATGGCGTGGCGGCCTGGGTGTCGCCCAACGCATGAACGACCAGCGCACCGCCTCACAGCGCATCGGCTCCCGCTACCCGGAGCATCGCACCATCGGCAACGAAGCCGCGATCCGCTCGGCCACACTGGCTGAGCTTCAGAGCTTCGGACAACTCTGGTACGTGCCCAACAATATGGTGCTGACCATTGTCGGCGACATTGATCCCGCGACCCTGCCCACGCGTATCGAGCACTGGTTCGGCAAGGCCAGACCGGGGAAACTGCCCGAGAAAAGCTATCGGGAGTTGCCTCTCGACAACCAGTTGAAAATCGTCCGCCTGCAGGACAGCCAGAGCGGCACCAATCAAGTGGCCCTGCTGTTCCGCCTGCATGAGCCTGCCAGTCGCGCTCCGACCCAGGACGGCCTGCGTGAACGCCTGATCGATCGCATCACTTTGTCAGCCCTGCTTGAACAGCTGCGTCTCCAGCCACGGGAAGCCGGCGTGCGCAGCCTGACCGTGCAGAAAAGCCTGATCGGCGACTACTCCAGCGTACTGGGCATTGCTGCCGGTGTAGAAGGTGACGAACATCAAGTGGCGTTGAAACAACTGCTGACGGAAATCGAGCGTGTCCGGCGCTTTGGCCTGCGCGATAGCGACCTGAACCGGGAAAGAGAGGAACTCCGGGCCATCGCGAAAAAGATGCTGGCAAACGACGAGCCACGCAGTTTCGAGAAATGGGTGACCGATCTCAATGATGCCGCGAATCAGAATCGCGTCGTGCTCACCCGACACGACATCGCCACGCAGTATCTCGAGGCACTGGACAGCATCGACCTCAAGGACCTGAATCAACGCCTGAAAAGCTGGACCGACAGCCAGGACCGGGTTCTGCAACTCTCGGCTCCGGGCCTGCGCCCGCTGACCTTGCCCACGGTCGAAGCCGTAAACAGCCTGCTGGCGCACATCCAGAGCAGCCCGCTGGACGCGCCGCAAACCGAAACCGCCGCCGCTGCGGCAATCCCCGATGCCCTGCCCGCCTTGCCTGCGGCTCCGGCCAAGGGACAGGTATTGAAACGCAAGGCATTCGCCGAACAGAACGTCGAATACTGGCAGTTGAGCAACGGCGACCGCCTGGTCTGGCTCAAGCGCAATGGCGATAACGGTCGACTGGAGATGAAGGCAGATTCCAGCGCCGGTTTTATGACCGCCGAGATTCCGGCCTGGCGCAGCCAGATGGCGACGCAACTGACCGAACAGAGCGCCCCGCAAGGCTGGAATCAGGAGCAGATCAATCGCTGGCGCAAAGAGCAAGGCGTGAGCCTTTCACTCGATCAGGAAGCCGCTCGCCTGCAACTGAACCTGTCGACGAACGATGTGAAAAAAGACCTACCTGTGCAACAGCGCCTGCAATCGATGCTGCAAGCCTATCGCCTGAGTCAGTCATCCGCAGGCATCGACAGCGAGGCCTTCGAGCAGGCACGGGACGAGTTGATCGAGCGTCAGTCACGCAACACAGACAATATTCGCGAGCTACAGGACAAAACCCTGCGCAAGCTGCAATACGGCCAGGACAACTGGCAGACGCCCAGCATTGCTGATCTTCAGCACGTACAGACCCGGGATCTGGACAATGACTGGAAACGCTTGAGCCAGGCACCGGTGACCTATTACCTGATGGCTGATATCGACGCCAGCGCTCTGCAGCCTCTGGTTGAACAGGAACTGGCCGGCATCCCGCGCGGCAAGCCTCTCAAGACCAGCCAGCAACAGCAACTCAGTGGCTACCGCTCTCAGGAACTGGCCATCGGCATCGAGCCCCGTGCCATGCTGTATGCCTTCAGCTACCACCCTCGCGCCTGGACACCGGTGGATGCCGCACGCATCGCCACCTTGCGGGACATTGCCCAGGCCGCTCTCAAGCAGCAGCTTCGGGGTGAAGCCTCTGGAGTCTATCGGCTGAACTTTGACAGCACGCTCAATCAACAGACCCAACGCATCGAAAGCAGCCTGAACTTCAGCAGCGATCCGGCGCGTGTCGAAGAGCTCTGGCAACTGGCACGCACCACTCTTGCCGGGCTATCGAAGACCATCAGCGAAAAAGACATCGTCGCCGCCCGCAAGAACCTGATACATCAGGAAAAACTGCGCCGCGACGATCCACAGACCCAGATGCGCCGCCTGATTCTCAGTGATCGTTACTGGGGCGATCCGCGCTACCTGAGCCAGCAACAACAATTGCTCGACGCCCTGACGGTTCCGGCGCTCAAGCGTCTGGCCGGTGAGCTGTTCGATCGGCAGAACCTGGTGCAGTTCCGCCTGCTGCCTGCGCCGAAAGAGGCGGTAGCCGGTCAATGAAAACCCTGAAAACCTTCTATGCACTGGCCAGCCCTTATTGGCTGGACCGCAGGCAATGGCTGTCCTGGGTGTTGCTGCTCAGCGTGATCGGCATGGGTTTGCTGGTGGTGCAGATCAACGTCTGGATCAACGCCTGGAGCAAGACGTTCTACGACACCCTGGGCGAGTTCAAGACCGAAGCGCTGTACTCGCTGATGGGCCAGTATTGCCTGTACATCGCCGGCTACGTGGTGATCGTTGTCTATCTGGAATGGCTGCGCAAGGCGCTGGTGCTGCGCTGGCGTCGGGCGATGACGAAAACCACCATCGATGCCTGGATGCAGGGCCAGGCGTATTACCGTCTGGGGCTGACCGGCGAACCGGACAACCCGGACCAGCGGATTGCCGAGGATGTGGACCTGCTGGTGGATCGCAGCGTCGAGCTGCTGGCATCGTTCATCATCAACATGGCCCAGGTACTGGCTTTTGCCGGGGTGCTGTGGAACCTCTCGGGGGTCCTGAACTTCCAGGTGCTGGGCCATGAGATCACCATCCATGGCTATCTGTTGTGGGCGGCCGTGCTCTATACCGTGCTCGGCACGGCATTCACTCACTTTCTCGGAAGCCCCCTGCAGCCGCTCAACTTTCAGCAACAGCGTTATGAAGCGGACTTTCGCGCCAGCCTGCTGCGCAAGCGCGACCATGCCGAGCAGATCGCGCTGTATGGCGGCGAAGCGGTCGAGAAACGCCAACTGGGCGAACGCTTCGAGCATATCGCCGGCAACTGGTGGCAGCTCATGGAGCGGATGCGCAAACTGCAGTTCTTCACCGTAAGTTATGACCGGGTCAGCCGCATCATCCCGGTCTTCGCCGCCCTGCCCGCCTTTCTGGCCAAGACCATCACCCTCGGTGGCCTGATGCAGATCCGCAGCGCCTTCACGGCAGTGCAAGGCTCGCTCAGCTGGTTTATCGACGTCTATCCACGGCTCGCCGCGTGGAGCGCCACGGTGGAACGGCTTGGCCAGTTTCATCAGGCCATCGAGGCCACCCGTGGCCAGGTTCGCGATATCGAACGCACCGTGGCCTTGCGGATCGACGAACTGCAAATCCACCGCCCCGATGGCAGCATCCTGCTGGACAACATCAATGCCAGCGCCAGGGCAGGAGAATGGCTGCGCATCGAAGGCCGCAGCGGTCTGGGCAAATCCACGCTGCTGCGCACCCTGCAAGGCTTGTGGCCCTACTACCGGGGAAACTGGGAATTGCCGGGCGGATCAAGCCTGCTCATTCCGCAACAGCCTTATCTGCCGGAAATGCCGTTGCGCCAGTTACTGACCTATCCGGCCACCGAATGCCCTTCCGATGCGCGCCTTGTGCAGGTTCTGCATCAGGTCGGCCTGTCGAAGCTGGAGCATCGCCTGGACCAGCAGACCGAGTGGACACGCGAACTGTCCGGCGGCGAACAGCAACGCCTGGGCCTGGCTCGCGCCTTATTGAATGCGCCGCAGACGCTGTATCTGGATGAAGCGACCAATCAACTGGACGATCAGAGCGCCTGCCATCTGCTCAATCTCCTGAGACAGGAACTGCCCGACACGCTGGTGATCGGCATCAGCCATCAACCCAGCGTTGCAAACCTCTTCCAGCGCACCTTGAATCTGCAGGCCGGCAGCCCGTTGCACGCCAGCCCCTCCCTCGCCTGACCCCGCCTCAAAAAGCCGGGAGCCTCAGCTCCCGGCGTCTGCTGCCATTTTGCAGGAACGAATTCATTCACGAAGAGGCGTGTACATCCGGTGAACATGTGTCGCCCTCAATGACGTCTCGCGGATGAACCCGCTCCTGTTCGCCCATAGAAGTATGACGACAACAAAGACGTCATCTCAAAATCTGTATGACGACCCCCATAACCCCCTATAAAAACCGCAAATAATCCAAATAGTCGTCACACCACTATTGACCAAGCCTTCAACATCTGTAAATAATCGCCCCAACGTTGTATGACGACATACGAATAACCTCCTTATAAATACAAGACCAATGAAGGCCCTCATGAAAATCATCTCTGTCAGTGTCGATGTCTTTTCCTACCCCTCGCGTCGCGCCGTGGACAGCGCCGGGCACGCCCATCCAGGCGAAGAAAAACCGGTCAAAATGGGCATGCTGCGCATCGCCTGCGACGATGGCAGCGAAGGCTTTTCCTTTGGTGCACCCGAGCTGATTCGTCCGCACATCATCGAGTCATTCGTGAAGAAGGTGCTGATCGGCCAGAACCCCATGAACCGGGAAAAGATCTGGCAGGAACTGGCCCACTGGCAACGCGGCAGCGCCAGCCAGTTCACCGATCGCGCTCTGGCGCTGGTTGAACAAGCGCTGTGGGATCTGGCCGGGCGCGCACTGAAACTGCCCGTCTACAAGTTGCTGGGTGGTTATCGCGACAAGGTGCTGGCCTACGGCTCGACCATGTGCGGCGATGATATGCCGGGTGGTCTGTCCACACCGGATGAATACGGCCAGTTCGCAGAAAAGCTGGTCCAGCGCGGCTACAAGGGCATCAAGCTGCACACCTGGATGCCGCCGATCTCGTTCGCTCCCAACCCACAGATGGACGTCCAGGCCTGCGCTGCCGTGCGCGAAGCCGTAGGGCCGGACATCGCCCTGATGCTCGACGGCTACCACTGGTACAGCCGCACCGACGCCCTCTACATAGGCCGCGAACTGCAGAAGCTCGACTTCGCCTGGTTCGAAGAGCCGATGATGGAAGACTCCAGCGAATCCTATGCCTGGCTGGCCGCAAATCTGGACATTCCGGTACTCGGCCCGGAAAGCATTGCCGGCAAATACCACAGCCGCGCCAGCTGGGTCAGCAGCAAGGCCTGCGATATCCTGCGCGCCGGTGTGGCGGGCGTCGGCGGTATCGGCCCATGCATGAAAGTCGCACACCTGGCCGAGTCATTCGGCATGGACTGCGAAGTCCACGGCAACGGCGCAGCCAACCTGAGCGTGGTCGGCGCTATCAGCAACTGCCGCTGGTACGAGCGCGGCCTGCTGCATCCGTTCCTTGAATACGACGATGTGCCGGCCTACCTCAATACCCTGGTCGACCCGATGGACAGCGACGGCTTCGTGCACCTTTCCCAGAAGCCGGGACTGGGCGAAGACATCAACTTCAGCTATATCGAGACGCATACTCTAGAACGCTACTGATCGGCTGTACCACGCGGGGCGATCAGAGCGCCCCTCGTCAAAGTGTCTTTATAAATATAAAAAAGGACCGCCCCCATGAAACTCTGGCCCAAGCACCTGCCCTGGCTGCTATGCCTCGCCCTGACGGCGACATTTCTGCACACCCCGCCTGCCACCGCACGGGGCGAAACACCTGTCGATCAACTGGTGATCGGCATGAGCATGATCAATCTCCTGTCACTGGACCCCGCTGGCGCAACCGGTCTTGAGGTATCGGAGGTCAACTCTAATGTCTACGACATGCTGCTGGAACAGGACGCCGCACGCCCGGACCAGTTGATCCCGGCACTGGCCGAGCGCTGGGAAATCAGCCCGGACCGCATGCGCATTACCTTTCACCTGCGTTCCGGCGTGACCTTTCACTCCGGCAACCCGCTCACCGCACAGGATGTCGCCTGGTCCCTGCAGCGCGTGGTCACCCTCAATAGAGCCCTCGCCTCGACCTGGAAAGCCTACGGTTACACGGCGCAGAACGTCAGCCAGTTGATGCGCGCCGAAGGGCCGTCGACCTTCGTTCTCGATCTGCCCAAGGCCACTGACCCGCTGCTGGTGCTCAACACTCTGGCGACTTCGCCAAGCGCCTTTGTCATCGACCGCGTCACAGCCATGCAGCATGCTCAGGGCGACGATCAGGGGGCGGCCTGGCTCACCACGCACACGGCCGGTTCCGGGGCTTTCAAGCTGGATATCTGGCGAGCCAACGACGTCATTCTCATGACCCGTTTCGATCAATACTGGCGCGGGCCGGCCAAGATGCGTCGGGTGATCATGCGCAACATGACCGAGTCACAGGCCTTGCGCCTGATGGTCGAGCGCGGCGATCTGGATGTGGCACGCGGCATGGCTGCCACCGATATCAAGGCCCTGACCCGTTCCGAAGAAGTCAGCGTACAGACCATCCCCCGGGGCACGCTGTATTACGTGGCCCTGAGCATGGAGCAGCCACTGTTTCAGGATATCCGGGTACGTCAGGCCATTCGTTCGCTGATCGATTATCAAGGCATCAATAATGTGGTGATGCCCCACTACGGCCTGATCAATCAGCGCCCGCTGCAACTGGGTCTGGCGGCACGACTGGACGATCCGGGCTACACGCTCAACGTCGCTCAGGCCAAACGCCTGCTGGCCGAGGCCGGGCATCCCGACGGCTTCAAGATCAGCATCCGCTCGCTGACCGACTCGCCGTTCATCAATATCGCTACCAGCCTGCAATCCACACTGGCCCAGGCCGGCATCCAGGCCACGATCATTACCGGCACCGGCAACCAGATCTACGGTGCCATGCGTGACCGTCGCTTCGACATTCTGGTCGGTCGCGGGGGCGGTGGCGCCGAACGCCATCCTCACTCCAGCCTGCGGGCTCTGGTCTACAACCCGGACAACCGCGAGCAGGCCAAGCTGAGCAACTTTCAGGGCTGGCGCACCTCGTTCTACAACGCCGAGATCAACCAGATGATCGAGCAGGCCGAGCAGGAGCGCAACGCCGCCAGACAACTGAGCCTCTACCAGCGCATCCAGACGCTCTACGACCAGAAGGCAGGGCCCATCATGCCGGTCTCGCAAATGACCGACGAAGTGGTGATCCACGCCGATGTCCGCCAATACCTGGGCCACAGCGCAGCCACCACGCGCCTGCGGGATGTCTACAAGCAACGCTGACCTCATGGGTTCAACGAAGGCAGGAATCATTATGTCGAGTGCATCATTTTCACTTTTGAGCAGTCGGGTCGCCAACGGCACCCGGCGCAGCGGATCAGTGGCGGCGACCCTGTTCGGACTGCTGTTGCTCACTTTCTTCATCGGTCGGGTCATGCCCCTTGACCCGGTACTGGCCATCGTCGGCCCCGACGCCGATGCGGCCGCCTACGCCCAGGCCTATCAGGAACTGGGCCTGGACAAGCCGCTCTGGACCCAGTTCGGCCTGTACCTCAAAGACCTGCTGCACGGCGATCTGGGCAAGGCCTTGCTCACTGGCCATCCGGTCATCGAAGACATTGCCCGGGTGTTCCCGGCCACTCTGGAACTGGCGACCCTGGCGATCCTGTTCGGCGTGCTGATCGGCCTGCCCCTGGGCGTGTATGCCGCGACCCACCAGGGTCGCACCGGCGACCATATTGCCCGCGTCATCACCCTGTTCGGTTACTCCACGCCGATCTTCTGGCTGGGCATGATGGCTTTCCTGGTGTTCTACGCCTGGCTGGGCTGGGCCGGCGGCGTCGGTCGTATCGGCCTGGCCTATGACGGCCTGATCGAAACCCGCTCCGGGCTGCTGCTGATCGATACGGCCCTGTCCGGCGACTGGGAGGCCTTTCGCAGCGCGCTGCGTCATATCCTGCTGCCGGCTGTGATCCTGAGTTTCAACTCGGTGGCCTATATCAGCCGCATGACCCGCAGCTTCATGCTTGAGCAGTTGTCGCAGGAATACATCATCACCGCACGGGTCAAGGGCCTGTCGCAGCGACGCATTGTCTGGGGCCATGCCTTCCGCAATATCCGCGTGCAGTTGCTGACCATCGTCGCCCTGGCCTACGGCGGCCTGCTTGAAGGCGCGGTACTGATCGAGACGGTCTTTGCCTGGCCGGGCTTCGGCCAGTATCTGACCAGCAGCCTGTTGCTGGGCGACATGAATGCCGTAATGGCCTGCGTGCTGCTGATCGGCCTGATCTTCGTGGTTCTGAACCAGATCAGCGATGCCCTCTATAAAGTCTTCGATCCGAGAACCCGCTGATGAATACGTCCATTGCAAGCGGCATCAAGCCCATGACCCAGGTACCGGCTTCAAGCTTCGCGGCCTTTACTGCCAGCTGCTCACGCCTGTTGCGCTTCCTGTTGCGCAACCCGATGACCCTGGCCGGCCTGATCGTGATCGGCACCCTGATGGTGGTAGCCCTTCTCGCACCATGGATCGCCACTCACGATCCACTCACCCAGAACCTGTCGGCTGCCCTGCGCACGCCGGGTGCGGAGAACTGGTTCGGCACCGACGAATATGGCCGGGACGTCTTCAGCCGTCTGGTCTACGGCTCGCGCATCACCCTGTACATCGTGATGCTGGTGACCGTGATCGTCGGCCCGATCGGCCTGCTGATCGGCACGGTGTCCGGGTATTTCGGTGGCTGGGTCGACAGCCTGTTCATGCGCATCACCGACATCTTCATTTCCTTCCCCAGCCTGGTTCTGGCACTGGCGTTCATCGCCGCCCTCGGCCCGGGCCTGGAACATGCGGTGATTGCCATCGCCCTGACCGCATGGCCGCCCATTGCACGGCTGGCGCGGGCTGAAACCCTGTCGCTGCGCAACGCCGACTTCGTGGTGGCGGTCAAGCTACAAGGTGCTTCGGCAGTGCGCATCATCGGTCGCCACATCATTCCAATGTGCCTGTCCTCGGTGATCATCCGCCTGACCATGAACATGGCCAGCATCATCCTCACCGCAGCCGCACTGGGCTTCCTCGGACTGGGCGCTCAGGCACCACTGCCGGAATGGGGCGCGATGATTTCCAGTGGTCGACGCTACATGCTGGAAAGCTGGTGGCTGGTAGCAGCACCCGGCGCAACGATCATGCTGGTCAGCCTCGCGTTCAACCTGCTCGGCGATGGCCTGCGCGATGTTCTGGACCCACGCAGCAAATAACAAAAACAAGGTAAAAGCCATGTCTCAGATAAAGCTTGCGGTAGAAGACTTGCGCGTCGAATTCACCAATGCTGGCAAGACAACGGCGGCGGTACGCGATGTTTCGTTCAATCTGGGCCGGGAAAAACTGGCCATCGTGGGAGAGTCCGGTTCGGGCAAATCCACGGTCGGTCGCAGTCTGTTGCGCCTGCACCCGTCGAGCGCCCGCATCACCGCCAAAACCCTGCGCTTTGGCGATATCGACCTGCTCGGTTGCAGCGAGAAGCAGATCCAGGGCATTCGCGGTCGGCGCATGTCGATGATCATGCAAGACCCCAAATACTCGCTGAACCCGGTGATCAAGGTCGGCGAGCAGATTGCCGAAGCCTATCTGGCCCATCACAAGGTGTCGTCACGCGAAGCCCGTGAACGCACCCTGGACATGCTGGCCAAGGTGCATATCCGCGACCCGGCACGGGTCTACGATCTCTACCCTCACGAGGTTTCCGGCGGCATGGGCCAGCGGATCATGATTGCCATGATGGTGATTACCGATCCGCAAGTGATCATCGCCGACGAGCCCACTTCGGCACTGGATGTCTCGGTGCGTCGTCAGGTGCTCAACGTACTGGAAGAACTGGTCAGCGAGCGCGACCTGGGGCTGATCTTCATCAGCCACGACCTGAATCTGGTGCGGCACTTCTGTGACCGGGTGCTGGTGATGTACGCCGGACGGGTTGTGGAATCACTGAATGCCAGCGAGCTGGACCAGGCCCGGCATCCGTACACCCAGGGCCTGCTCGCCGCCCTGCCCAGTCTGGATCGACCACGCGCCAGCCTGCCGGTCCTGCAACGCGATCCCCTTTGGCTCACTCACTGAGAATGTTCCCATGGCAATGATCGAAGTCGATTCACTGAACCTGAGCTTTGGTACCGGCCCGGGGTTGAATCAGGTTCTGCGCGGCGTGAACCTGCAAGTCACCGAAGGCCAGTCGTTCGGACTGGTGGGCGAGTCCGGCTCGGGCAAGACCACGGTCCTGCGCTGTCTGGCCGGACAGTATCAACACTGGAACGGCAGGCTGAGCGTGGCCGGGCAAATAGTTGGCCGACATCTGGATGCCCGCCATTACCGCACCGTGCAAATGGTCTTTCAGGACCCCTACGCTTCACTGCATCCACGCCACACCATCGATGCAGCGCTCAAGGAGCCGTTGAGCATCCATCGCATCGGCGAGCGCGACCGGCGCGTCTGCGAAGTGCTGTCACGGGTGGGCCTCAATGAAAGCTTCCGCTTTCGTTATCCGCATCAATTGTCGGGCGGCCAGCGCCAGCGTGTCGCCATCGCCCGGGCATTGATCCTTGAACCCCGCGTCCTGCTGCTGGATGAGCCTACCTCAGCCCTGGATGTTTCGGTACAGGCCGAGATCCTCAATCTGCTGGCCGACCTGCGCCGGCAACAAGGACTCACCTACCTGATGGTGACCCACGACCTGGGCGTGGTCGCGCACCTGTGCGACCGGGTGGCGGTCATGCAGCAGGGTCAGATCCTGGAAACCCTCGACAGCAGCCAACTGGTCCACAACCAGGCGCAGCACGAGTACTCCCGATTATTGATCCAGGCCAGCCGCGACATGGACGTGCGCCTCACCGGCTGAGCAGTCGTCGCCTGACGACCTGAAAAACCGAACCCCGCTGACAGCGTGACCCCAGGCCAGAACGGCTACGGGATTCGGCTGCCCGCGATTTGCTCCAACACACCCAGAACTTCAATCAAACAAGAATAAAAAAATGAAAAAATCAATCGCTCTGCTCTCCCTGTCCGCCCTGTTGCCATCTGCCTGGAGCTATGCCGACAGCGGCTATATCAACTATCGACATCAATACGCGGAAAGCACCCGCATGCACTCCGACCGAGTCAAGTTCGGCATACGCCTGGACAGCGGCTGGGGTTTTGAAGGCGAGCTGAAGTACAAGACCGCAGGCGACCGCCAGGATGTGGCCTTCGACAATACCGTCGGCAACGGCCATGAGCTGACGATCAGCTATCAGCACAAGCTCAATGATCGCTGGACCGTGACGCCTTCCCTGGCCCTGGAAAGCATCGAGAAATCGACGTCCTACAAGACCGGGATCAAGGTAGGTTACAAAGTCACCGATGCGCTGAGCATTTCCGGTCGCTATCGCTATGACTCGATCAAGCTGGACCGGGACAAGATCAACGAATCCATGCCTGACAACGCGATGGATAACCAGTCGATCAATCGCTATGACATCTGGGTCAACTACTCGACCAAAGGGCCATGGACCTACGAGTACCAGCTCACCTATTTCGATGCCGACTATATCCGCTACGACAACGGCACCAGCGATTACGAACAGAATGCGGCCTTCAAGTATCGCTGGAGCAAGCAATGGGTGCCGTTCTTCGAGATCGGCGATATCAAGGTCGACTCCGAGGATGACAAGCGTCAGTTGAGATTGCGGGTGGGGATTCAGTACAACTTCCTGTAATTCATTGATGCAGGAAGCTTTCTGCAGGAAAGGCCTTGGCCGCGACAGCTTGTTTGCAGGCAATGAAAATATGTTGCCTGCAAGCATGTCGTCGCGGCCAAGGCCCCTCCTACGGTTTGTGAACCCGACTACTCGCTATGAGTACGCCGCAACCGGATGCGGCTGCCGTTGAGGTGCAGGTACATGGCCGAACGGGCCGCGTCCACATTACCTTCGGCTATCGCGTTGTAGATCTGGCGGTGCTCGGCATTGATCCCGGCCAGGTAGGCGCTGCGGTCGCTTTGTCCGGTGTAGGCGGAATTCATTCGGGTACGCGGGATCAGCTTGGTACCCAGGTGTTTCATGATGTCGATCAGATAGGCATTGCCCGAAGCCTTGGCGATCTTGAGGTGGAACTGGAAATCGGCATTGATGGTGGTTCCGGACTTTTCCGGCCCTTCGAGCAGCGCATCGAAGGCCCGCTTGAGCTCCAGCAAGGCTTCGGAACTGCGCCGCTGCGCAGCCAGCCCGGCCGCTTCGACTTCAAGGCTGATGCGAAACTCCAGCAGATTGAGCACGTCGGACAGGGTCGCGATGGTCGCGGGCCCGACCGAAAAACCTTCAGGCGGCGGCATGTCCAGCACAAAGGTTCCCACCCCGTGGCGCGTCTCCACCAGCCCCGCAGCCTGCAGACGCGACAGCGCATCGCGCACCACGGTGCGGCTGACCCCTTCGGCTTCCATGATATGGATCTCCGAAGGCAGCTTCTCGCCACGCTGCAGCAGACCATCGCGCATGCGCTGGGCGAAGCGGTCAACCAGGGTTTCAGCCAGGCGGCGATGGTTTTTCTGCGAGGAAACGACGTTGTCCGACATTGCAGCCTCAATTCGATCGAATGCCGCAGTATAGGCTGCGATCACGACACAAAACACACCATGACTACGGTTATACTCAGCAACCCGACACGGACCCGATCAGCCCGCCCATGGAACACCCTTCCCCCCCTACAGGCCGCCGCTCCAGCCTGACCCAGCAACTGGTCGCCGAGTTTTCGCGCAAGATCCGCGAAGGCGAGATCAAGAGCGGTGAAAAGCTGCCCACCGAACAGGTCATCATCCGGGAAACCGGTGTCAGCCGCACCGTGGTTCGCGAAGCGATGTCGCGTCTGCAGGCCGAGGGGCTGGTGGAAACCCGCCATGGCATCGGCACCTTCGTGGTCGATGCTTCGCGCCCGCGGGACTTCCAGATCCAGGAAGCCGTATCCGGCAATCCTCCCGATGCAGCGGCAATCATCGAGCTGCGCCTGAGTCTGGAACCGGAATCCGCCGCCCTCGCTGCACAACGGCGTACACCGGAGCAACTGGAAGCCATCCGCAAGGCGCTGGACGAGCTGCATCGCTGCGACCAGAACGAAACCGATACGACCCAGGCCGACTTCGAGTTTCATCGCTGCATCGTGCAATGCACCGCCAACAGTTTCTTTACCGATGTCATGACCCAGCTGGGCAACAGCATTCTGCCTCGCGCACGGGTCGGCTTCGGCAATGTATCGTCGCTTCAGCTCATGGATGACCCGCAGATCCAGCAGCGCGAACAGGAACAGATCTATTCGGCCATTGCCCATCAGGATCGCGACGCGGCCAGGGCGGCAATGCGCCTGCACCTGATCAACTGCCTGCAGCGCTTTCGCGCAAAGGATTAGCCACTAAGAAGGCTTATCGTTTACCATCGCGCCCCGTCGGTTTCCGAGAGGAACTAACAGGGAATTCGAGAGCCTCGCACCTGCGCGACTCAAACGAAACTGCCCCCGCAACTGTAGGCATCGAGCCGGCTCCATCACAGCCACTGGTCATTTTTCCGGGAAGGCGGGAGTCAAGGCCATGACATGCCAGTCAGGAGACCTGCCGACCTGCACGTTAACTGACCGGCGGGGTGTCCGGGAAGGACATCCGCGCGCCGGTTCAGGGCTGCCTTGCCCTGCCTTCAGAGCAGTGCCAGAGGATGTGTTTCCTGTCTGTACATTGCGCCTTGCACGTACGAAACGGAGATCGCATTACATGTCACTGCCTCGCCTTGGCGCACTCATCGCCGTATTGAGCCTGTCCTTCCCGGCCTTCGCCGCTCCCACGCAGTACCCGCTCACCCTCGAAAACTGCGGTCTGAAACTGACTTTCGAGCATGCGCCTGCCAGGGCTGTGACAATCGGTCAGTCAGGCACCGAAATGCTTTATGAACTGGGCCTGGGCGACAGACTGGCAGGCACTTCGCTGTGGTTCAACGATGTGCTGCCGCGTTTCAAGGCGCAGAACGACAAGGTCGAGCGTCTGGCGGACAACGATCCGAGTTTCGAGGCGGTCATCGGCAAGCGTCCTGAGCTGGTGGCCGTTCAGCTTGAATGGATGGTGGGTGCCCAGGGCGTGGTCGGGACCCGCCAGCAGTTTCATGACCTGAAGATTCCGACCTACATCATGCCGTCAGACTGCGAAGGCAAGGACAATCTGGTAGGAGCAGACGGAACACGTCTGGAGCCCTTCCGCATCGACACCATCTACAAAAGCATCGAACAGCTCGCCCAGATATTCGACGTGCAGGATCGCGGCCAGCAACTGGTTGCAGAACTGCGCAATCGTCTTGCCCATGCGGTCGAGAACGTCAAGCAGAACAAGGAGCGGGATGTCTCCGCGGTGTTCTGGTTCTCCAGTGCAGATATCGATATCGACCCTTACGTTGCAGGCCGCAAGGGCATCCCGGACTTCATGCTCAATAACCTGGGCATGCGCAATATCGTCGAATCCGATGAAGAATGGCCGACCGTGGGCTGGGAAACCATCGCCAAGGCCAATCCGGACATTCTGGTGATTGCACGCATGGATCGCCGCCGCTTTCCGGCCGACGACTACCGCAGGAAACTCGAATTCCTCAAGTCCGACCCGGTGACCCGCAACATGGACGCGGTCAAGCATGACCGAATCGTGATCATCGATGCCGATGCCATGCAGGCCAGCATCCGGTTGTTTACCGGCATCGAAGAACTGGCCGAAGCCGCCAATCGCTACAACGCCGCCCAATGAAACTGACCACTGCACTCGGCCACATGCTCTGGGTCACAGCAGTCTTGCTGCTGGCCATTGTGGCAGGCGCGGCCATCGGCGAAACCAGTATCAGCCTGCCAGTGGTCTTCCAGGTGCTGGCGAACAAACTGTGGGCAGCCGAGTATGTGCTCGACCCCATCGATGAAGGCATCGTCTGGAACTATCGCCTGACGCGCGCCATCGTGGCCGCGGCCTGTGGCGCGGGGCTGGCGATTTCCGGGGTCGTGCTGCAGTCGCTGCTACGCAACCCGCTGGCCGATCCCTACCTGCTGGGCATCTCGGCCGGCGCTTCGACGGGCGCGGTGCTGGTGGCCATTCTGGGCCTGGGCGCCGGAGCCATTTCCATGTCGGCGGGTGCTTTCGTGGGCGCCGTGGCGGCCTTTTCGATGGTTGCCCTGCTCGCCCGCTCCTCTCACGGCCCGACCGCAGCCGCGCATATCATTCTGGCCGGGATCGCCGGCTCGCAGCTTTTCAATGCCCTGACGTCGTTTCTCATCACCAAATCCGCCAGCGCCGAACAGGCACGGGGCATCATGTTCTGGCTGCTGGGCAACCTCAGCGGCGTGCGCTGGCATTCGGTATGGCTGGCGGTGCCGGTGGTGCTGGTTGGCTTGCTGGTCTGCCTGTGGCATCGCCGGGCACTGGATGCCTTTACCTTCGGCAGCGATTCGGCAGCATCCCTCGGCATCCCGGTGCGGCGCGTGCAAATCGTGTTGATCGCATCGGCGGCGCTGGTCACGGCGGTGATGGTGTCCATCGTCGGCTCCATCGGTTTTGTCGGTCTGGTGATCCCCCATGCCGTGCGCATGGTCGCCGGGGTACGCCATGCCCGGCTGGTCCCGCTCAGCGCCCTGTGCGGCGCGCTGTTCCTGATTGCCGCCGATATCCTGTCCCGCACCCTGATCAAGGGCCAGGTCTTGCCGATCGGTGTCATTACCGCGCTGATCGGCGCGCCTGTCTTCGCGCTGATCCTTATCCGGGGAAAAACCACACGATGAACGCCTTTTCGCCCATCGTCGACGCGCCGGCACTCGCTTGTTCGGGCCTTGGCTATTCGCTCAAGGACAAGGTCCTGCTCAAGGATGTGAACCTGAGCATTGCGCCCGGAGAAACCCTGGGCATTGTCGGCCCCAACGGCTCGGGAAAATCCACCCTGCTCAAGCTGCTGTCAGGCATTCAGACACCCTCCAGCGGTGAGGTAAGGCTCAATGGGCAGGCACTCGCCAGCATGAAGCGCCGGGATATCGCTCGACTGCTGGCGGTGGTCGAGCAGCAGGCCGAAACCAGCGACGCCATCACCGTGCTGGACGCCGTCGAACTGGGTCGCACGCCCTGGCTGTCGGCTCTGGAACCCTGGAGCGATGCCGATGACACCATCGTCCGTCAGGCCTTGCAGGATGTCGGAATGCTGCATCTGATCAGGCGCGCCTGGCATACCCTGTCGGGCGGCGAACGCCAGTGCACCCATATCGCCCGGGCGCTGGCACAACGCCCGCAGATCCTTTTGCTGGACGAGCCGACCAACCACCTGGATATCCAGCATCAGCTGTCGATTCCGCGGCTGATCAAGTCCCTGCCGGTCACCACCGTCATCGCCCTGCACGACCTCAATCAGGCACTGGACTGTGATCGCGTGGCAGTGATGGAAAACGGCAGCATGGTTGCGCTGGGCAAGCCTGTGGACGTACTGACGCCCGAACGCTTGCAAGCCACTTTCGGCGTAAGAGCCCACTGGCTGACCGATCCGTTCGATGGCGCACGGATACTGCGTCTGCGGCCTTGCTGAGTAATGCCGATCGTTAACGCATGACAAGCTTGTGGGAGGCAGCTTGCTGGCGAAAAGACCCCAAAGCCGATAGATATTCTGCGTCTGTAAGTGAAGTCGCCAGCAAGCTGCCTCCCACAAAATGATTTATGACTTGACTGAGCGCCCCTCTACTGAGGCCATTGCTCCAGCAGCATCGCCACAAACTTTTCGGCAGCCGGCGAAAGCGAAGCGCCACGCCGGGAAACCAGCCCCAGGGTCCGATCAACCACCGGGTCCACCAATGGCACGCTGACCAGCGTGGGGTGCCCTTCGGCCGGCATGGCCAGGCTGGGCATCGCAGAGATTCCAAGCCCGGCCTCGACCATCCCCAGCGACGTCGACAAGTGCTGCACTTCATAGAACCACTTTGGCCGCCAGCTCAGCCCGGCCAGTGCATGGTCGAGAATCATCCGGTTGCCGCTCAGGCGACCGACACCGATCAGGCGATATTCACTGAGTTCGATCCAGGCAACCGACTCACGCTTTGCCAGCTCATGGTCGCGTCGACAGGCGAGCACAAAGGGCTCTTTGACAAGAGGCACAAACTCGATGTCAGGATGCTGCCCGCTCATCATGTTGATACCGAAATCCGCCTCGCCTCGCAAAACCGCTTCCAGACCTTCATTGGCACTGAGGTCCAGCAGGCGGATGCGGATCTTGGGATAGCGTTCGTTGTAGAGGCGGATAACCGAAGGCAGAAAGTAGAAGGCCGCCGTAGGAATACAGGCAAGGGTCACCTGGCCGATCTGGCGCTCTGCCAACTCCCGGATATTGAGAATCGAGTCCTCGAAGTCGTCCAGGAGTCGTCGTGCCTTGGGAAAGAAGTCGCGACCGACACTGGTCAGGCTGACCCGGCGAGTGGTGCGATCCAGCAATGATGTGCCCAGACCCTGCTCAAGCTTCTTGATTCGCCGGGTGAGTGCCGGCTGGGAAATATGCAGCACTTCGGCTGCCTCATGAAAGCTGCCAAGTTCAGCGATTTTCACGAATGATCGAATATCTTGCAGCTCATATTCCACATTATTTTCCTTTTGGTGGATTGTGATGGGCCTTCAATACCAGCGGATTATTATTGCCTGAAACGAAATAATAGCTACGATATTTGCATTGGATACGCTTAAAAATACATGGGACTCTTGCTTCCAAGACATCAATTATCTCAATTGATCAAAATAAGAGTTCAACACATTATGCACCCGATTCCCTGCGTCCTGATGCGCGGCGGCACTTCCAAAGGGCCGGTTTTTCTCGCCAGTGACTTACCCTCTTCTACCGCTGAGCGCGACGAACTTCTTCTGGCCCTGATGGGCTCCGGCCATGAGCTGGAAATCGACGGAATCGGTGGTGGCAGCCCGCAGACCAGCAAAGTGGCAATCGTCAGCCCGTCGCCCCATGAAGATGCCGATGTGGATTACCTGTTCGTGCAGGTCATGGTTTCCCAGCGCCGTGTCGATACCGCTCCCAACTGCGGCAACATGCTCTGCGCCGTCGGACCGTTCGCGGTGGAACAGGGTCTGGTCAACGCGACTGGCGACGTCACCCAGGTACGGATCCGCAACCTCAACACCGGTACTTTCATCTGTGCCGATGTCCGTACCCCAGGCGGCCAGGTCAGCTACGAAGGCCAGACCAGCATTGACGGTGTACCGGGCACGGCAGCCCCTGTGCAACTGACTTTCCTGGACGCAGCCGGTAGCAAGACCGGCAAACTGTTCCCTACCGGCAAACAGACCGACGTCTTCGACGGCGTGCCTGTAACCTGCATCGACATGGCCATGCCCATGGTCATCGTCGAAGCATCTCTGCTGGGCAAGCGTGGCGATGAGACACCAGCCGAACTCGATGCCGACAAGGATTTTCTGCGCAAACTCGAAGCCTTGCGCCTGCAGGCAGGAATGGCCATGGGCCTGGGCGATGTCAGCGAAAAAGTGATCCCCAAGCCCGTACTGGTTTCGCGGCCCGATTCCGGCGGCACCCTCAAGGTTCGCTATTTCATGCCGCATAACTGTCATAAGGCCCTGGCGATTACAGGCTCCATCGGCCTGGCTACAGCCTGCGTCAGTGAAGGCACCGTGGTTGCCCGACTGCTGGGCAATGCCCAGACTCCGCGCCTGCAAGAGGTCCGAATCGAGCATCCGAGCGGTTCGATCCAGGTCGCCCTGGCCTACGTCGGGGAAAACGGACAGACCATCCGGGCTTCGGTGGTGAGAACGGCACGTCGCCTTTTCTCGGGTGAGGTTTACGCCCCTGTCGCGCAACGGCTGGCAGGCTGACATTTTTTATCGCTGCACACTGCTCTGCCTGACACTGAGTACCGCATCAGAACAACTCCAATAATGGGTGATGCAACATGAAAATCGCTAAATCGCTCTACTTTCAGATCATCTGCGCCGTAATCCTTGGGGTTCTGGTCGGTCATTTCTGGGCTCAACAAGCCATCGCTCTCAAACCGCTGGGCGATGCTTTCATCAAGCTGATCAAAATGATGATCGCTCCGGTGGTGTTCTGCACCATCGTCACCGGCATTGCCGGCATGAGCGACAAGCGCTCTCTCGGGCGCCTGATGAGCAAGACCATGCTGCTGTTCCTCGTCCTGACGGTGGTCAGCCTGCTCATCGGCCTGATCGCGGTCTATGTGATCAAGCCGGGCGTGGGCATGAACATCGACCCGGCGAAACTGAGCACTGCCGGCTTGAGTCAGTACACCGACTCCGCCGCGAAACTGGGTGTCGTGGACTTTTTCATGCACATCATCCCGGACACTTTCATCGGCGCGTTCAACAAGGGTGAAGTCTTGCCGGTGCTGTTCATCGCCGTATTGTCCGGGTTCGCCCTGTCGTCCCTGGGCGAGCGCGGCAAGCCAGTGCTCAATGTGCTGGAATCGGCATCGCACATGGTCTTCAAGATCTTCTCCTACCTGATGCGCTTTGCTCCGGTCGGTGCCTTTGGTGCCCTGGCCTTTACCGTAGGTCAGTACGGCATTACCTCCCTGGGCTCGCTGGCCAAGCTCATCATGACCCTGTACATCGCATGCGGCTTCTTCGTATTCGTGGTGCTGGGCGGGATCTGCCGCGCCCACGGTTTCAGCCTCTGGAAACTGCTGCGTTACTTCCGCGAAGAATTCCTGGTGGTGCTCGGCACCTCCTCGACCGAACCTGTAATGCCGCGCATGCTGGAGAAGCTTCAGGCGCTGGGCTGCAAGAAAGGCGTCGTCGGTCTGGTACTGCCAACAGGGTATTCGTTCAACCTGGACGGCACGGCGATCTACCTGTCTCTGGCGGCCATCTTCATTGCCCAGGCCTGCAACATCGAACTGAGCATGACGCAGACTCTGACCATGCTGGCAATCATGCTGCTGTCCTCCAAGGGCGCAGCTGGCGTGACCGGCAGCGGCTTTGTCGCCCTGGCCTCGACCCTGACGGTCATCCACGACATTCCCCTGGCAGGCCTGGCACTGCTGATCGGTATCGATCGCTTCATGTCCGAGGCCCGGGCATTGACCAGCCTGGCCAGCAACGCTGTCGCGACCGTGGTGATCTCCCTGTCGGAAAAGGCATGCGACCGCGAGGTACTCATGCAACGGCTTGACGGAAAAGCGCTAGCGACTGCACCTGAAGCCCCGCAATGGGACGGCACACCGCAGGCTGCCGAGCGCATCTGACACACACATACCCCAACCGATACTCACTCGAGCAGGTCAGGCATCGTTCATGCGATGCCCGACCAGCCCGGCTGCCTTCGCTTGCCCATAAATAACAACAAGAGAATATCCATATGCTTGCCTTCCTTGGTCTGGCCATGGTCGTGGTGTTCACCTACCTGATCATGTCCAAACGCTTGTCCCCGATTGTCGCACTGACCCTCGTTCCTATCGTTTTCGCAATCATTGGCGGCTTTGGCGGCACCACCGGCAAGATGATGCTCGACGGCCTGAAAATGGTCGCCCCCTCCGCAGCACTGCTGCTGTTCGCCATCCTGTTCTTTGGCCTGATGATCGATGCGGGCCTGTTCGATCCGCTGATCCGCAAGATCCTCAAACGGGTCAATGGCGATCCGATGAAGATCGCGGTGGGCACCTCGCTTTTGTCGCTGACGGTCGCTCTCGACGGCGACGGCACGACCACTTACATGATTACCTGCGCGGCCATGCTGCCCCTGTACAAACGCATCGGCATGAACCCGATGATCCTCGGCATCATCGCGATGCTTTCACTGAGCATCATGAGCGGCATGACGCCATGGGGCGGGCCTGCAACCCGTGCCATCGCAGCGCTGGGCCTGGATGCCAGCGAGTACTTCATTCCCTTGCTGCCGACCATGATCGGCGGTGCTGCCTGGGTGGTATTCACTGCGTTTCTGCTGGGCCGTGCCGAGCGCAAGCGCATTGGCAACGTTCAGTTGCAAAGCGGCGGCGGTCACTGCTACATCGACGAAATCCTCGGCAATACTCCGCACAAGCGCCCCAGACTGGCCTACGTCAACCTGGCGCTGGTCATCGCCGTGATGATTGCGCTGGTAACAGGCCTGATGCATTCGGCCGTGCTGTTTCTGATCGGCTTCGTCGTCGCACTGATGATCAACTATCCGCAACTGGACGTGCAGAAAGAGCGCATTCTGGCCCACTCCGGCAATGCCATGACCGTGGTTCTGCTGGTTTTCGCCGCCGGGGTGTTCGCCGGAATATTTTCCGGCACCAAGATGGTCGACGCCCTGGCACAGACCCTGGTGAACTGGATTCCACCGCAATGGGGGCACCTGTTCCCGCTGGTGGTCGCCATTACCAGCATGCCGTTGACCTTCGTACTGTCCAACGACGCTTATTACTTCGGCGTGGTCCCCATCCTGGCCAATGCCGCAGCCGCCTATGGCATCAGCCCGCTGGAAATTGCCAGGGCTTCGATTCTGGGCCAGCCGGTTCATCTGATGAGCCCGCTGGTGGCCTCGACCCTCTTGCTGGTCGGCATGATCGACAAAGACATCGGTGAATTCCAGAAGGCCACCCTGAAATGGGCGGTGCTGACCTCACTTGTGATCACGGCCCTGGCCTTGCTGACCGGAGCCCTGACGCTGTTCGTCTGAACCCTGCCCTGAATCACAACTGCTCACGGGTCCTGAAAGGGGCCCGCAGATCAATGCACTCTCAATAACAACAATGAGTATCGAGCATGAGTATGTTTAAACGTGGAGCCCTTTTTTCCGTACTGGGTGCCCTGCCCTGCGCCAGTGTCGGCGCAGCGGACTTCATTGAAGACAGCAAGTTGAAGCTGCAACTGCGCAATGTCTATTTCAATGAAAACTTCCGGGATGAGAATGGTCTGAGCGCCCGTGCCGCGCTTACTGCCAAAAGCGAGCGCACCGAATGGGCACAAGGTTTCCTGCTCGACTACCAATCCGGTTTTACCCAGGGAACCCTGGGCTTTGGCCTCGATGCCCTCGGGCTGCTGGGCGTCAAGCTCGACTCTGGCAAGGGCCGCAGCGGCACAGGATTACTGCCGGTACACGGCGATGGCCGTGCTGCGGATGAGTTTTCCAGCCTGGGCGCAGCCGCAAAAGTGCGCCTGGCCAAGACCACGGTCAAATACGGCTCTTTACTGCCCAGGACTCCGGTACTGATTTACAACGACGCGCGCCTGTTGCCACAGACCTATCAGGGCACCCAGTTCACCAGCAACGACATCGATAACCTGACCCTCACCGGTGGGCATCTGGATCAATTCAAGCTGCGAGACTCCTCGGACAGCCGCTCGATCATTCCAGACGGCTTTACCGGCAAGGGCTCGGACTTCTCTTATATCGGCGGAGACTACAAGCTCGGCAAGAACATTCGTCTCAGCTACTTCTATGGTGAACTCGAGGATTTCTACCGCCAGAACTTCGCTTCGATCCAGCACGACCTGCCGATTGGCAAAGGCGTACTGACCAGCGATCTGCGCTATTTCCACAGTGTGGATGCCGGCGCGGCGCGAGATGGCAAGATCGATAACGACATGCTCAGCGGCCAGTTGACCTATGCCTTGGCCGGACACAGTTTCAGTGGCGGTTACCAGACCCTGAGCGGCGATGCGGGCCTGCCTTATATAAGCGGCGCAACCGTGTACTCCTTCACCAACGTCGGGATCGGCAAGTTCATCGAAGAAGATGAAAAGACCTGGATGCTCGGTTACGGCTACGACTTCTCACGTGTCGGCATACCGGGCCTGACGTTCTCGACCAAGTATCTGAGTGGCGACAATGGCAAGTCCGGCTCGGCGAGGTTGCACGAATGGGAGCGCGATGCCGAGCTGGCCTATGTGCTGCAGAGCGGAACCTTCAAAGGTCTGGGCATGAAACTGCGCAACTATGTCTATCGTTCGGATTACGCACGGGGCCGTGACAGTAACCGGATCTATCTCACCTATGAAATTGCACTCTGGTAAGACCTGAACGAATCGGCCCCCCCTCAAGGCAGACAATGCATATGCGTTGTCTGCCAGACCGGATCGTCCTCTACATCGACCGTTACAAAACCCTGCTTTTCCCAGAAGCGGATCGCACCCGGTAGAAACGGATGGGTGTGCAGATACAACACCTCCACGCCACTGGCATCGGCATGTGCCTTGAGCGCTCCGTACAACCGCCCTGCCAGCCCGGCCCCTCTGAATTCATGACTGACGAACAGGCGCACGATCTCCACGGCCCTGCGCCCTGTGTAATCCAGTTGGGCAAAGCGATGGTCGTAAGGCAGATAACCGATGGCCGCTATGATTTCGCCCTCGCAGAGGGCAATCAGAAACCTGCCGTCCTGCGCATTCAGATACACCCGTTCGAAGTCTGCAAGATCGGCCGGAACGACGCTGGCATCGAGCATGGGGAATATTTCGGCGCGCGATCGCATGACAAAATCGATGGTACGCGGAATGTCGGCAGGCTGGACTTCAGTGATGGTGATGTTCATGGCGACGGATCTGGCTGGGGTAAGGCAGATTAATACAACGACACAAAACCGCGTAGGAGCGAATTCATTCGCGAATGAATTTGCGCCTACGCGGTGTTCATGCACAGATTTACAGCATCGTGCCCCATGACGCACCAATGCAAAGCGGGCCTGAACCGCTCTCTCCCGCCATATCCCCTTGAAAACAGGCCTTCCGGCAAACTGGCACACCCTCTGCATAGCTCCTCATAACCCCACCATGAATGTGGTCGGGCGGTGCATCCGGCAGCGTGGCTCGATGACACCCCAAAACATACGATGAATGACAGGCAAAGGCGCCTGGAACCGAAAGGTTCCGGGCGTCTTTTTTTTGGCTTTGAAAAACCTGATTGGCCTAGGCCGGGACTTGCTATGAACACCACAGTCTTACCCTTCAACGATGTACAGACCCTTATCGTCGTCGGCAATGGCATGGTCGGTCATCATTGCGTCGAGCAGTTGATCGCAGGCGGCGCCCTTGATCGCTATCGCATTCATGTCTTCGGCGAAGAACGCCAGCGTGCCTATGACCGCGTACATCTTTCCGAGTACTTCACCGGTCGCGATGCCGAATCCCTGGCCATGAGCGATGCCGCTCTTTATGAACAGCCCGGACTGACCCTGCATCTGGGCGTTCCGGTACTGGAGATCGATCGTGAGCGCCGCGAGATCATTACCGCGGAAGGCTGCTTCACCTATGACAAGCTGATCATGGCCACGGGCTCGTTCCCGTTCGTGCCGCCGATCGAAGGTGCGCAAGGCAATTCGCGCCTGGTCTACCGCACTCTCGAAGACCTGGACACCATTCGCTATGCCGCCGCCAAAGCCAGGCGCGGTGTGGTGGTCGGTGGCGGTCTGCTGGGACTGGAAGCGGCCAACGCTCTGAAATCCCTCGGGCTCGAAGCGCATGTGGTGGAGTTCGCCCCACGCCTGATGCCGGTGCAACTGGACGACCATGGCGGCGCAGCCCTCAAGGCGCGGATCGAAGCTCTGGGCGTCGGTGTGCATCTGTCACGCGCCACGCAATCGATCAGCGACGGCAAGCAGTACCGCTATCGCATGAACTTTGCCAACGACGAGTTCCTGGAAACCGACCTGATCGTGTTCTCTGCCGGCATTCGCCCACAAGACGCCCTGGCTCGCCAGTGCGGTCTGGAGCTCGGCCCACGTGGCGGTATCGCCATCGATGAACACTGCCGCACCAGCGATGCGGATATCTACGCGATTGGTGAATGCGCGGCCTGGAACGGCAGCGTCTTCGGTCTGGTTGCGCCGGGCTATCAAATGGCCCGCAACGTGGCGGCCCAGCTCTGCGATCAGGACGCCGACGCCTTCTTCGGTGCCGACATGTCCACCAAGCTCAAACTGCTGGGTGTGGATGTAGGCTCCATCGGCGATGCCCATGGCGCACTGGCCGGTGCGGTCAGCTACCGTTTTATCGATGAAGCCACTTCCAGCTATCGCCGTCTGGTGGTCTCGGCCGATGGCAAGCAAGTGCTGGGCGCGGTGCTGGTAGGCGACAACAGCTATTACGACACCCTGCTGCAATATGCCCAGAACGGCATTCCCCTGCCCGCCGACCCATCGAGCCTGATTCTGCCTCGTGGCGAAGGCGCACCGACTTTAGGTGCCGATGCCCTGCCCGCCACGGCAACCATCTGCTCCTGCCACAACGTCAGCAAGGGCTCGATCTGCTCGGCCATCGATGCAGGATGCACGGATCTTGCCGGCATCAAGACCCAGACCAAGGCCTGCACGGGCTGTGGCGGCTGCGCGGCCCTGCTCAAGCAAGTGTTCGAACATGAACTGATCGTTCGCGGCGTCAGCGTCGACAAGAGTCTGTGCGAACACTTTGCCTACACCCGTCAGGAGCTGTATTCGATGGTTCGCGTCGAAGGCATCGAAACCTTCGAAGAACTGCTGAGCCGTCACGGCAAGGGTGCCCATGGCTGCGATATCTGCAAACCGGCTGTAGGCTCGATCCTCGCGTCCTGCTGGAACCGGCAGATCACCGAACCTTCGCTGGTGCCGCTGCAGGACACCAACGACACCTTCATGGCCAACATGCAGAAAAACGGCACCTACTCGGTGGTCCCGCGCATTCCCGGTGGTGAAATCACACCGGATGGCCTGATTGCCATCGGTGCCGTGGCCAAGAAATACGACCTGTACACCAAGATCACCGGCGGCCAGCGTATCGACCTGTTCGGCGCACAGTTGCACGAACTGCCGGATATCTGGAGCGAGCTGATCGACGCCGGCTTCGAAACCGGTCATGCCTACGGCAAATCGACCCGCACCGTGAAATCCTGCGTGGGCAGTACCTGGTGTCGTTATGGCGTGCAGGACAGCGTAGCCATGGCCTTGCGCATCGAAGACCGCTACAAGGGCCTGCGCTCGCCGCACAAACTCAAGTTCGCCGTTTCCGGCTGCACCCGCGAATGCGCGGAAGCACAAAGCAAGGACGTGGGGGTCATTGCCACCGAAAACGGCTGGAACCTGTATGTCAGCGGCAACGGCGGCATGCGCCCGCGCCATGCGGAACTGTTCGCCACCGATCTGGATGACGAAACCCTGATCCGTTACATCGACCGCTTCCTGATGCTGTACATCCGCACCGCCGACAAGCTGCAGCGCACCTCGGTCTGGCGCGAGTCACTGGAAGGCGGCCTGGATTACCTCAAGGCCGTGATCATCGACGACAGCCTGGGACTGGCCGATGAGCTGGAAGCCCAGATGCAACTGGTGGTCGACCGTTATGAATGCGAATGGGCCAATGCCCTCAAGGACCCGGAAAAACTCAAACGTTTCCGCACCTTCGTCAACGACAAGCGCAGCGATCCGGACGTCCATTTCGTCAAGGAACGCGAGCAACGCCGTCCGGCAAAACCTGAAGAAATCGCCCTTATTCCTTTCAAGGAGGTGGTCTGATGAGCCAGTCCAACGCGGCCTATGCCGAGAAGATATCCGCACCAATTCCACACATCCAGTGGCAGCCCCTGTGCTCGCGCCGGGATCTGGTGGCCAACTCGGGCGTAGTGGCCTGGCTCGACGGCGCACAGGTCGCGCTGTTCTATCTGCCTGAAACCGCCGAGGGCGAAAAGCTCTATGCCATCGAGAACCGCGACCCCAAATCCGGCGCCAATGTCATCGGGCGCGGCCTCATAGGGCAGATTGGCGGAGAACTGGTCATTGCCTCTCCGTTGTACAAACAGCACTTCCGTCTGCACGACGGCACCTGCGTGGAATACCCGGAACAACAGCTCGAAGTCTGGCCGGTGCGCCTGAACGGCGAACAGGTGGAAATCGCGGTTTAAACTGCCTTTGGGCAAGTCCTACAGGGTTTATCTGTATATCCATACAGATAAACCTTGCCCCCGACGCGTTCAGTGTTCATCCTTACAGCCTTCAAGACCCGTCAATGCAAGCGGTGGTTATGCGGCTGTTTCTCTGCGAAAAACCCTCACAGGCCAAAGATATCGCCGCCGTCCTCGGCGCGACCCGGCGTGGGGATGGCTGCTGGACAGGCCCCAATGCCACCGTAACCTGGTGCATCGGCCACCTGCTGGAAACCGCGCCACCGGATGCCTACGACGCCCGCTACAAACGCTGGGTGCTGGAAGACCTGCCGATTGTTCCCCAGCAATGGAAAATGCTGGTCAAACCCCGCACCGCCAGCCAGTTCAAGGCTGTGAAACGCCTGCTGGGCGAAGCCCGCGAACTGATCATCGCCACCGACGCCGACCGCGAAGGCGAGATGATTGCCCGCGAACTGGTAGAACATTGCCGCTATCGTGGGCCGATCCAGCGCTTGTGGCTGTCGGCACTGGACGACGCCTCGATCCGCAAGGCCCTGGCTTCCCTCAAGCCCGGTGCCGATACCTTCAGCCTCTATCATTCGGCACTGGGTCGCTCCCGCGCCGACTGGCTGATCGGCATGAACATGAGCCGTCTGTTCACTCTGCTCGGTCGCCAGTCCGGTTATCAGGGCGTGCTGCCGGTGGGTCGCGTGCAGACACCGACCCTGCGACTGGTGGTGGATCGCGACCGCAGCATCGCCGACTTCGTCCCGGTGCCCTATTGGGCCATCGACGTAAAACTGCTGCATGACGATCAGGCCTTCATTGCCCAGTGGCGAGCGCCTTCGGATGTCTGTGACGATCAGGACCGCTGCCTGAACCAGCCGCTGGCGCAGCAGGCCGCGCAGGCGATTCGCAACGCCGCCAGCGCCAGGGTCGTCAAACTGCGCACCGAACGGATTCGCGAGGCTGCACCCCTGCCCTTCGACCTGGGCACCCTGCAGGAAATCTGCTCGAAAAAGCTCGGCCTTGGCGCTCAGGAAACCCTGGATATCGCCCAGGCACTGTATGAAACCCACAAGGTCATCACCTACCCGCGCAGCGATTGCGGTTACCTGCCCATGAGCCAGCATGGCGAAGCGGCGGCCATCATCGCCGCACTGGGCAAATCGGATCCTGCGCTGAGCGAACTGCTCAGGCATCTGGACCCGCAGCGCCGCTCAAGGGCCTGGAACGACGCAAAGGTCAGCGCTCACCACGGCATCATCCCCACCGCTGCCGCCCGCGGCATCGAGCGCCTGAGCGGCAAGCCGCGAGCGGTCTACACCCTGATCCGGGCACGCTATCTGGCGCAATTCCTGCCCAATCACGAATTCGACCGGACCCAGGCCGACTTCGACTGCGCCGGGCATGCCTTGCGGGCCATCGGCAAACAGGTCATCGAGCCGGGCTGGAAACGCGCCATGCCCGAGGCCCTGGCTCCGGCCAAAGGTCGTGAAGCCCCGGCACCGCAAAACCTGCCGGCACTGTTTCAGGGCTGCGATTGTGCGGTGAGCGATGTCATCCTCAAGGACCTCTGGACCCAGCCGCCCAAACCTTTTACCGAAGGCGACCTGATCAAGGCCATGAAGAATGTCGCCAGACTGGTGGAAGATCCGCTGCTCAAGCAGAAACTCAAGGACACCACCGGTATCGGCACCGAAGCTACCCGAGCCGGTATCATTCAGGGCCTGCTCGACCGGGGTTACCTGACAAAACAGGGCAAGGCATTGTGCGCCACTGCCGCAGCATTCAGCCTGATCGATGCCGTACCGCGCGCCATCGCCGACCCCGGCACCACCGCCATCTGGGAACAGGCGCTGGACATGGTGCAAAGCGGTGAAATGAGCCTGGAAGAATTCGTCGCCAAACAGGCTGCCTGGATGAGCAAGCAGGTCAGCCGTTGCGTCGGCCTGCGCATGGCCATCAGCGGCCCCGCCAGCCCGGTCGGTGGCGCAGCGCCCTGGAAGAAAAAACGCAAGACCGGTACACGCAAGGCTGCCGGTGCAACAACGAAGGCCAAACGTCCCACAAGAGCAACGAAGAAAGCCTGATCCCCATTTGTATCCCATCCCTTACACGTGTTGCTTGCCGCTTGCCGCTTGAATCCCCCCTGCCTTTCACTTCCCCCCTATACATCCATGCCGTTTTGATAGCACAATAATGATAATGATTAGCATTTACTAACATTAATGAATCTTAATTGTTACATTCTGGCTTTCCGTTTGAAGATGACTGCCACTGGAAAAAGGGAGCGGCACCAGCATGCGTGTATTAGTGGTAGAAGACGACATATCCGTCAGCCATTGGCTTGGCAGCAAACTCCATGCGTTCGGCCATAACTGCAAGCTGACTCATGATGGTGAAGGCGCGCTGGAGATTCTTACCCAGGAAGCCTTCGACGTCGTGGTGCTGGATCGCATGCTGCCCAGGATGGATGGCATCGAACTGCTCAACCGGCTCAATGGCCGCTCCCGCCCTCCCGTGCTGATCCTGTCGGCAAACGACCAGACCAGCGACCGTGTCGAAGGTTTGCGTGCCGGTGCAGACGATTACCTTGGCAAGCCTTTCGACTTCACCGAACTGCTGTTGCGCCTGGAGGTGCTGGCCCGTCGACACAATCAGACCTCCATGGATGAAGTGATTTACATCGAAGACTTGCGTATCGACCTGGGCCAGCGCAGTGCATGTCGGGCCGGGCGCAATATCGATCTGACGGACAAGGAATTTCGTCTGCTGCAAGTGCTGGCCGAGCATCCGGGGCAGACGGTCACTCGGACCATGCTGCTGGAAAAGGTCTGGGGCTATCACTTCGACCCGCAGACCAATCTGATCGACGTCCATATCTCCAAGCTGCGGACCAAGATCGACAAGGGGTTTGAGCGCAGCCTGCTGAGGACCATTCGTGCTATCGGCTATGAACTCGGCTAGTCGTTTCCAGCTGCGCCATATCCTTGAAACCAGCAACTTCCAACAAGCAGCCACCATGGCGTTCGCCTGTCTGCTGGTAGCACTGCTATCGGTCATCGGCAGCGGCTGTGTGCTTGAAAACGTCATGCGCAGCCATGTGCGGGAAATGATTCTCGCCGACGTGCGCACCATGCATGAACTGACCCAGAGCCGCAGCAGCCATCAGGTTGCAGAACTGCTCAGGCAGCGCGACCTCTATGATCGTCGCAGCGAGCGACATTCCCTGCTGCTTGACCCGCAGGGCAAGGTATTGACCGGCGACGCGACGATGCATGAAGTCATGGATTGCATTGCCTCCAACTGCCCGGACAACTGGCGAAATATCCGCAACGAAAAGCTGCAGATCATGGGTCTGGTGATCCAGTTGCGCGACGGTGGTCGCTACTTCAGTGCCTACGACCTGCAACCGATGCTGGAACGCACCCAGATCATTCCACTGATGGCCGGCGCGGGGCTGTTTCTGGTGTTGCTGGGCAGCCTGATCCTCAGCCTGCGCTACAGCCTGCGCAAGCTTTACCGTATAGAACTGATTCATGACGCTCTGAAACGCTTTGCCAGCGGCGATCATCAGGCCTTTCCTCCCCATGACCGCAGCGGCGACGAACTGGACAGGCTGGCCACCGATATCTATCGCAACCTGGAGCGGATCAACAAACTGATGGCCGAAGTCAAGGGCGTGACCAGCCACATCGCCCACGAACTGCGAACGCCGCTGACACGCCTGCAGAATCGTCTGGTCAGCGCGGCGGAAATCGCCACGGGCGATGTGCGCGATGCCCTGTGGCTGGCTGCCGATGAAAGTGAACGCATCCAGAGCCTGTTCCGGGCAGTGATGCGGGTCGGAGAAGTGGAAACCGGGCGTTGCGCCCATCTTTTCGAGGAGTTTCCGGCCCAGGATCTGCTCAACGACCTGCGCGAGTATTACCTGCCCCTGGCCGATGAACGCAACTCGCCACTGGTACTGGACATAGACCCCGGCTGCCGGATCTGGGGCGACCGTGCCCTGCTGTTCCAGGCCATGGCCAATCTGGTGGACAACGCACTGAAATATGCCCCTCGCAACTCCACGATCACCCTGTTTGCCCGATATCGCCCGCTCTTCACCACTCTGGGCGTGGCCGATCACGGCGAGGGCATTCCGGCGTCGGCCACCAAACAGGTGGTGGAACGCTTCCATCGCCTGCACACCTCCGGAGACATTCCCGGCAACGGACTCGGCCTGACGCTCGTCAAGGCCATCAGCGAACTGCACGGCGGCTCCCTGCAACTGAGCGACAACCAGCCCGGCCTGCGTGTCGAACTGCAGTTGAGCCGGGCGATTCCTTAACGCTTCTTAATGATCCCCGCCTTGCTGCTTAATGAGAATAAATCTTAGTATCGTTTCACCTTATCGAACCGTCCCTGATCGCCGTTGATTGCGCTCGGGACTCCCTTTGCGACGTCTCACACAGGCCTGCGTCATGCTCAATTCCTTCAAGAAATTCCTTAACGACGAAAGCGGCGTGACCGCCATCGAATACGGCATCCTGGCGGCTTCCATGGCCGCGGCCATCGGTTACATCTTCGGTTCCGACGGCCAGTTCATCGGCGCACTCAAGGAGCGTTTCGGCGGTATCGCCGACCAGATCAAGGCCACCAACAACAGCACCGGCAGCAACTGATATTTCCCCGCAGGATTTGCGTCCATGACCAGCCTTGTCGTCGTTCTGCTGTTTCCCGCTTTGTGCTGGGTCGTGGTCACGGACCTGCTGTATCGCAAGATTCATAACCGACTGGTGCTGGCCCTGCTGGCGGGATGGCTGGTAATGCCCCTGCTGGCACCTCTGAATATCGGCCCTTTTGCGAGCTTCGGGGTCTGGCAGACCCTCTCCGCCATGGGCTGGTCCACGGCAGGCGCAGCGCTGGTTTTTCTGGTCGGTTATGGCCTCTACATGATCGAGCGGGTCGGCGGCGGCGACGTCAAGCTGATGACCGTGCTGAGCCTGTGGATCGGCAGCGAAGACCTGATCACCTTTCTGATCATCACCTCGCTGGCCGGCGGCATTCTGGCACTGGTGCTACCCACGCTGGAAATGCTCGAAGCCGCTCTTGCAAGGGGCGTGATGTGGCTGATCCGGCGTATGCCGCAGGACGCCATCGCAGTACCGATCATCTATGACGCCCAGCGCCCCGCAGGTATTCCCTACGGCCTGGCCATCGCAGCAGGTGCGCTGTTCACCTTGCTGTTTCCCATCCATACCTGAACCCACAGTAGCCGTACTCGATGAAAAAGAATTCGCTCATTCTGCTGACTGGGGCCATTGTCCTTGCCAGTGGCTCCGCTCTGCTCGCCCGGGCGTTGCTGGCACCGCCCAAGCCGCCTGAAGTCAAGGCGCAGGTTCAGCCTGCCGCTCCAAAGGAAGCCACTCGCCAGGTACTGGTCGCTTCGCGCAATCTGCAACCGGGCGATTTCATCGATGCAGGCAGTCTGGACTGGCAACCGGCAACCGCACAAATGACGCGTTCGCTGTATTTCATCGAGGGTCAGGACAAACAGGACTCCCTGCTGGGAGCCACTGTGCGTCAGCCGGTCGAGGCCGGTCAGCCACTGACCAGCAGCGTGGTCGTACGTCCCGGTGAGCCCGGGTTCCTGGCCTCGGTCATCAAGCCCGGCATGCGCGCCGTGTCGGTGCCGACCAGCGCAGTGGAAAGCAACTTCGGCCTGGTGGCCGCCGGTGACCGGGTGGATGTGATCCTGAGCCTCAAACGCGAGCAGGAAACCCAGGCACCGGACGCCACCGCCAACTCCGCACCGTTTCTGGCAGCCCAGACCATCCTTCACGATGTCCGGGTACTGGCGATGAATAACAGTACCCGCAGCGACCTGAACGTGCGCCGGGATCTGGAAACCACGCCCAACGCCAAGAGCACCGGCACTCGCCAGAGCTTTGAAACCGTGACGCTGGAAGTCGCGCCGTCGGCAGCCGAACAACTGGCGGTCGCCAAGGAAATCGGCAACCTGCAACTGGCCATCCGCTCATCGGTCGAGCAGACCGAAGACGAGCTGCTGACCAGCGGTGAGGTCACCACCCTGAACAAGACCACCAGCATTTATCCCGCGCAGAAGAGCGCGAGCAGATCCGGGCCATCCGCCACTGTGCAGGTCTTCAGAGGCAAGGCCACCGAAGTTCTGGATCTGGCGAAACACTGATCAGTTGCGACTCCCGGCCTGCTAGCGCCGGCAGACGCCTTTACGGAAAAAACAGCATGAAACGCACAGCGCAACCTCTGGCTTCGGGCCGGAACGGACTCTCCTTGCTGCTCGCCGGGCTCGGCTTGAGCGCCACACTGGTCGGCCCCTCGGTTGTCATGGCCGAACAGGCGACCGCGGACCACTACGACATGCCGGCAAAAACCCCGGTCACGCCAGTCATAACGGCCCAGCAACGCGCCCAGTTGCAACAGATCAGTGAAACCCAGACGGTCAATCTGACCGTACGCCAGGGACGCCTGCTGCAACTGCCGCGCGCCGCGGCAAAAGTGCTGCTGGCCGATCCGGAAGTGGCCAGTTTCCAGATGCCGTCCCCGAGCAGCGTCTTCGTCTTCGCCCAGCGTTCGGGAGCCACGACTCTGTATGCGCTGGATGCCAACGATAATGTGATTGCAGCCATGCGCCTGGTCGCAGGCTTCGATCTGGAAGGCCTGCGCCAGCAGATCGAAAACGAAGTCGTGGGCTCCCAGGTCAGCTTCGTTCCGGCGGCAGGCGACGGCCTGATCGTTCGCGGACATGTCCGCACACCTCTCGAAGCCCGCCAGGTCATGGCCAGCGTCAAGGCGGCCGTCGGTGCCAGTGACAGCGCAGCCGGTGGACCGGGTGGCGGTGGCGGCGCTCCAGCGGGTGCGCCGGGAGGCGGCGGTCCGGCTGCCCCCCGCGTGATCAATCAACTCAAGGTCGAGCTGTCGGCCCAGGTCAATATCCGGGTCCGGGTCGTCGAAGTGTCCCGCAGTCTCAGCCACACCCTGGGCCTGAACTGGGACTCGGTCATGAACAGCGGCAAGTTCCGTCTGGCGACCGGCTCCTCGACCAGCCTGTTCAACGCCGCCAACGCGGCCTCATCGGCTGGCACCATCGCGGGCGCGACCCAGGCCGGTCAGTTGATCCGTACGGCCAACACCATCGGCTTCACCGACGGCAACCTGACCGGGCTGATCAACGCCCTGTCGGTGGAAGGCATGGCTTCGGTCCTGGCCGAACCCAACCTGACGGCCATGTCCGGCGAAACCGCAGGCTTCGCCGCCGGGGGTGAAGTGCCCATCGTGGTCATCACCAACAACAACGTCAGCATCACCTATAAATCCTACGGCGTGATCCTGCGCATGACGCCCACCCTGCTCTCGCCCAACCGCATCAGCCTGCATATCGCGCCGGAAGTCAGCGACCTGTCCGATGACGGTGCCGTGACCCTGCCCGATGGCGGCTCGACCATCCCGGCCTTCAAGGTTCGTCGCGCCGACACCACGGTGGAACTGGCCAGCGGCCAGAGCTTCGCCCTGGCGGGCATGCTGCGCAGCAACGTTGCCCAGCAAGTCAGCGGCCTGCCGGGCCTCAAGGGTGTGCCGTTGCTCGGTCGCCTGTTCGAGGGTGAAACCAGCACACAGGAGGACACCGAACTGGTGATTCTGGCGACCGCTTATGTAGTCGATCCGGTGACCGAAGGTGAATTGCAAACCCCGGGCCGCGGCCTGCCAGCCATGGATGCGCAAATGCCGCGTCAGGCCAGCGCAGGGTACTTGTACTGATGGAGACCTTGAAAATGAAGCCTGCCACTTTCCGCCTCGCGCTGCTGGCCTGCCTGCCCTTGCTTATGGCCGGCTGCACCGCGCAGTACAACGAAATGCGCGCCAAACGCTTTGCCAATACGCCGATGCCGGTTACACAGGTGAACCCCAGCGCCCTGAGCGTTTCCCTGAATACCGTCAATCAGGGCAAGGGGCTGACCGCCGAGTCCCTGGAAAACCTCAACACGATGCTGAGCAATCAGGGCCGTCTGAAAAACCAGAGCCTGACCCTGCAACCCTTCACACCGGCCGGTGAACAGATGGCCAGACGTCTGGCGCGGGTCCTGAGCGAGCGCGGCGCGGATGCCGACCGCATCATTCTGGCCCCGGTCCAGCTCAAGGCTGCCGAGCAGTCCGGCGGCTGGGACCTGCAGATCATTTCCGAAGCCATGGTCGCGCAGATCCCCGATTGCCGGATCGCCAACCCCGATGCCTGGACCATGACCCCCTATCAGGCGGTCGGCACCCTGGGCTGCGCCAACCGGGCCAATATTGCGCGGATGGTCAGCGACCCTCGCGACATGGTCCGCCCACGCACTCTGGACAGCGCCGATGGCAACCAGGCCAACAATGCCGTGCAGCGTTATCAGGAAAGCAATACCACCGAACTGATGAACATCGACTTCTCCCAGGATGACTGAGGACGCCGCCATGAACGACAAGACCCATACTGTATTGCCCAGCGGCGACAAAACCTTCCTGGCTCCGGTCCTGTTCGCCGCAGGCACGGCTGACCAGCGCAGCTTCGCCGAACAGTTGCAGCGCCTGGGGCAGCCCGAAGCGCTGGTGCTCAGTGGCGGCATCGAAGCGGCCAAGGCCTGGTGTGCCGAGCAGCGGGCCAGCCTGCTGCTGGTGGATCTGGATGGCGAGCAGTTCCCCCTTCAGGCCATCTCGGAGCTGTCGAGCCTGTGCGATCCGGGTTGTGCGATTCTGGCCATCGGCAGCCAGCAGAATGTGGACCTGTACCGTGCCCTGATCCACAGCGGCGTGGTGGATTACCTGTGCAAACCCGTGCCACTGGATTTGCTGGCCAGCAGTCTGGAACGTGCGCGAAATCTCCATCGGCAACCCCAGGCCAGCCAGGTGCGTACCGGCCGCAGCATTGCCGTGACGGCCTGCTCCGGCGGCTTGGGCACCAGCACGGTGAGCGCCGGCTTGAGCCTGTTGCTGTCACGGGAGCGGCATATGCCAGTGGCCGCGGTGGATTACGACCGTCACAACGCCGACCTTTCTCTGCTGCTGGGAGCCCAGGGCGACTGCGGACTGGCCGCGGCCTTGAGCAGCAGCGAGATCGACGCACGCTTTCTGCAACGGGCCATGACACGCCTGGATGACCGCCTGCACCTGTTGGCCCAGGAACCTTCGGCCGATCATTTCGCCCCCATCGACACCGACCACCTGCTGGAACTGGGTGCCAACCTGTGTCGCCTGTTCAATCAGGTGGTATGGGACTTGCCATCCGGCCACCCTCAGGGTGCGCTGGAAGTCCTGCGCCACGTCGAAACCCGCATTCTGCTCAGCGAATTCACCATTCAGGGTGCCCGCAATACCCAGCGCCTGCTTGAGGAAGTCGGTGACGAAAGCGAAGGCCAGCAACTGCTGCTGGTCGTCAACCAGAACCACGGCACTCACCAGACAGTCGCCCGCGAACAGTTCGAGGCCTTTGTCGGCAGACGCGTGGATCTGGTCCTGCCTTACGCCGGACATGCACTGAGCGACAGCCTGTTGGGCGGCCCGCTGCGCCTGGAAGCTGCGCCGGCCTTTCGTCAGGCCCTGCTGAATCTGGCGGACCTGGCCTGTGGCCGAAAACCGGGTAACGCTCTCGCGGCACCATCGGTGCTGGCCCGCCTCAAAGGCGCCCTGACCCGCCGCAACGCAGCCTGAAACAAAGGAACCGGATCATGCTGATACGCAAACCCAGAACGCTTGTACCCGCTGCAACGCCATCGCCCGTGCCGGAAGGCGTCGAGCCGGCCATCGAAATGCAGAAGGTCAGCGCCACCAAGGCCAGCCCCACACTCAAGAACGTCGACAGCGGTGCCAATCTGAACCGGCGCCTGATACGCGGCTTTCTCTATGACCAGATCGATCCGCTCAAGGCCGCGGCCATGGGGCGCGACAAGCTGCGCCAGCAGATCGAAAGCCAGATACGGCGCATCTGCGATGAGAACCGCCTGCAACTGTCACGCCCCGAAGAAGAGCAGATTGCCAGTGAAATGCTCGACGAAATGCTGGGTATCGGGCCGATCCAGCCGCTGCTGGCCGATGACACGGTCAACGACATTCTGGTCAATGGCGCAGGACAGGTGTTCGTCGAACGCTTTGGCAAGCTGGAGCTGTCGAATATCACCTTTCTGGATGAAGAGCATGTATTCAACACCGCCCAGCGTATCGCGGCCGGTGTCGGGCGGCGTATCGACGAAGCCAATCCCATGGTCGATGCACGACTGGCCGACGGCAGCCGGGTCAACGTCATTACCTACCCGCTGGCCATCGACGGCACCACCATTTCCATCCGTAAATTCATGCGTCGCAACCTGACCCTCGAATCCCTGGCCGCACGCAACGCCATGTCGATGGAAATGGTCCAGGTGCTCAATCGCGCCATGATTGCCAAGCTCAATATCGTGGTATCGGGCGGTACAGGCGCGGGCAAGACCACGCTGCTCAATGCACTGTCGCAGAAGATCAGCGAAGACGACCGCATCCTGACCATCGAGGACGCCGCCGAGCTGCAACTGCAACAGATCCATGTGGTGCGCCTTGAAACCCGTCCGGTCAGTGCCGAAGGCACCGGCAAGGTCGATCAGCGCGACCTGGTGCGTAACGCCCTGCGGATGCGGCCAGACCGGATCATCCTCGGCGAAGTGCGGGGCGGTGAAGCCTTCGACATGTTGCAGGCCATGAATACCGGCCATGACGGCTCACTCTGTACGGTACACGCCAATACCCCCCGCGACGCCATCATGCGTCTGGAAAACATGGTGATGATGGCCAGTATGCAACTGCCCATGGAAGCCATCCGGCGTCAGATAGCCAGTGCCGTGAACCTGGTGGTTCAGGTCGAACGCCAGCGTGACGGCGGGCGGCGCGTCGTCTCCATCACTGAAGTCTGCGGCATGGAAAACGACGTGATCCAGACCCAGGAACTGTTCGGCTTCAAGGTCCGCTCCACCGACAGCCAGGGCAAGATCCTGGGCGATTACGTGGGCAGCGGCCAGCGACCCGAATTCTATAACCAGCATTCCCATCTGTTTGGCGATCTCTGAGAGGACACCTCATGCAAGCTGTCCTCGATTTGCTCACCCTGCTGGTTTTCGCCTGCGTCATGTTCGCCTTCTATGGGCTGTTGAGCCTGAGCAAGCGCCGCCAGCGTGCCGCCGAAAGTGCCGCCCGCCTGGAGCAACTGCTGCGCGACAAGGTAACGGTGAATGCGCCGAATACCGAGGTCGAGAGCATCATGCGCGAGATGCAGAGTGCGCCACTGGGCCATATTCCCTTGCTTGGCACTCACATCACCCATCTGTGGATCAACCTGAACCTGCTGGGCTGGCGCAAGACCCTCAGGACAAGGGTCATTGCATTCGCCATGGGAGGTTTCTTTGCCGGTGTACTGATCGGTCGCGATACGCCCATGCCGCTGCTGTTCGGCAGCCTGATAGCAGTATTCGCCGCCATTGCCCTGTTTACGCTGTTCTATCGTCAGGCGCTGTCCAAATACTACAAACAATTGCGTCAGTCCCTGCCCGAAGCCATCGATTCCATCACCCGCACCTGCCGTGCAGGCGTACCGATCAGCAATGCCTTCGCGCTGGTCGCCGATCATCTGAGCGGGCCGTTGAGCGTGGAGTTCGCGATCATCGATCACTGGCTGCGCCTGGGCGTGCCGCTGCGGCGGGTCATGCAGGATTCCACCCTGCGGGTGCCACTGGCCGAATACCGGTTCTTCGCGGTGATCCTGATCATCAACCAGGAAGCCGGTGGCCGCCTGGGCGAAACCCTGGACCGGCTCTCGACCACCCTGCGCGACCGTCACGAGTTGCAACTCAAGATTCTGTCCAAGACCTCCGAGGCGCGCGCCTCTTCCAAGATCGTGTCATCGCTGGTGCCCGCCATGCTGGGCTACATGTACATCAATGCCCCCCAGGACTTCCGCTTTCTGCTCAACGACCCCACCGGCAATATGGTGCTGTTCTACGCACTGGCCAGCGTCACCCTGGGGCTGATCATCAACCACTTGATGGTGAGCCGAGTCGGATGAGCCCTCGTCTTTGCGGAGAACAACAGCCATGACCAACGAAACCCTCGCTCTGCTCGCCCTGGGCGTGATGCTGACCGGAACCGGCCTGGGTCTGCTCGGCTGGTACCTCGGCCTGTCGGACAAAAGCCTGGACCTGCGCCTGGGTCGTGGCGAAGAAAACCGCCAGCAGCAGGCCCAGGCCAATATCCTGCGTACCGATCAACTGACGCTGTCTGCCAATGCCAAACGCCTGCTGCTGCCAGTGGCTTCGGTTGGCGAACATCTGGCCGGCACGGCACAGGATCGCCAGCATCTCAACCGCCTGCTGAGCATGGCGGGCTTCCGCGCACAGGCCAGTCTGGGTCTGTTGATGGCTGCCAAATATGCCAATGGCCTGCTGTTTCTGGGCATCGTCCTGTTCGGTGTCCTGGATGCCCAGAGCCGTTTCGGCCTCAAGGGTCTGGCCATGGGCCTGATCGCTTTGTTCGTCGGCACCACCCTGCCCGAAGCCTGGTTGAAATGGCGGGCGGCGCGCCGCGGTGGACGCATGGCCCGCTCGGTCCCCGATGGCCTGGACCTGATGGTGATCTGCGCCGAAGCCGGTCTGCCGCTGGGCCGCATCATGCAAGTGGTGGCCAGAGAGCTGGCACTGTCGGCTCCCGAACTGGCGGATGAATTGCGCTACACCTTCGCCGAGCTGCAAATCGTCAGTGACCGCTCGCGGGCATTGCTCAATCTTGCCGAGCGCACCGGCGTTCGGGAAATCGAAAGCATGGTCGGCACCCTGATCCAGGCCGAGCGCTACGGCACTCCCCTGTCCCAGGCACTACGCACCATTGCCGATGAAAGTCGCAAGACTCTGGTGCTGGGCCTTGAAGAAAAAGCCGGAAAGCTGCCCGCGCAAATGAGTGTGCCGCTGATGGTCCTGATCCTGCCGCCGATCATCGCGGTCATGGGCGCTCCGGCGATGATCCGCCTGGTCCGCGCCCTGGCGCAAAACTGATGCCTGCCTTGTCTCTGGAGAATATCGTGTCCTCACCTCTGTCCCTTTCGCGCCTTGCACTGCTGTCGCTGCTGATCGTCGGGCTCAATGGCTGCTCCAGCCTGCCCGGCCTCGACCATGCCAATGCCCAGCCACAGACCAATGCCCCCCTGAGCAAAAAGGAAAGCGCCGAGGCCTTGAGGCTGGCTCGGGTACTGCGCGATAACGGTCGCATCGAAGCAGCCACCGAGGTCTACGCCAGGATGGACCAGCGCCAGCAGCTCAATCCCCGTGAACTACTGGAATACGCCAGCGTTGCGGCACTGGTGCGCAAGCCGCAGCAATCTCTGGAGCTCTACGGTCGTGCCCGACACGCCCTCGGGGGTGCCGATAATCTCAGTTCGCCAGAAAGCCTGATTACCTGTCTGGGCATGGGTCGCGCCCGCCTGGCGCTGAATCAGCTTCAGGCGGCGGCCAAGGATTTCAATTGTGCGCTCAAGGCCCAGCCGGACAGCACCGAAGGGCTCAATGGCCTGGGAGTGGTCAACAACAGTCTTGGTCAGACCGAGCAAGCGCAGAAGCTGTTTCAGCAAGTGCTGGAGATTGATCCGTCCAACCAGCCGGCCCTGAACAACCTGGCCATGACCTATCTGAGCACCCAGCAACCGCAGCAGGCCATTACCCTTCTGCAGGGTGCCAGCCTCAATGCCACGCCCAGCCTGGTACTGAATCTGGCACTGGCTCATCTGCTCAAGGGCGACAGCGATCAGGCGCGCCAGACCCTGAGCCGCAACCTGCCCGATGCCAATACCGAAGACCTGTTGCAAGCCTTGCAGAGCAGCGTCGCCCGCATTCATGCCGGCTCGCCTGCCGCGACCGAACTGCTTGCCGCCAGTCAGCGTCCGCTGGCACTGGGCACACCACAGTGAAGCGGATCAGCCGCCACAGACAACGCGGCGTGACGGCGGTGGAAACCGCGCTGATCATGCCGGTGATCCTGATCGGCCTGATGATGTTCTTCGAGCTGGCGCGTATCGCGCTGGTGGTGATCATCGGCAATCTGGCGCTGGACTCGGCACTGGGCGGTCTGCGCCGGGAGAAAGTCGACCTGATGGCCACCGAGCAGATGCAGACTCTGATCACCGACCGGATTCTGCTGGCGTCCTACGGCTATCTCAAGGCCAACGAAATCCAGGTCGATGCAACGTCCTACAGCGCCCTGCAAGTCATGGGTGGCGACGAAACCAACTCCGACGAGTCGGCCACCGAGTTGCCCGATGGCAGCCAGCCGGTGATTGTCGTCAAAGTGGCCCTGCAACAGACCTACATCACCGCCCTGCCCAAACTGCTGGCCCTGCCCGATCGCTTTACCTATGAGTATCGCCAGGTGCTGGGCAACCTCTACAACACTGCCCTGATTGGTAACGAGCAATGATCAAGCGTACGCAGCAACGCGGCAGCGCCCTGCTGGAAACCGCACTGGCCCTGCCGATCATCCTGGGGACAGGCTTTATCTGCGCCGATCTCTACAACCTCAGCCGCGCCAAGGCCGATATGGAGCGCAGCACCTCGACGCTTTCCTCGATCCTGTCGATTCAGGAGCGACTGACCAGCGGCGGCCTGGAGCAGTTGATAGAGAACATCCGCGGTCCGCGCAAGGATAACTATCAGATATTCATTGCTCAGGTCCGGCGCAGCGGCGAAGTGGTCTGGCATCTGCAGCGGGGCAATGCCACAGGGTTGTGCGACGACCCTTTCGCCGGCAATCAGTACAGCGGCGAATTGCCCGAAAGCAGCCCTGAGCAGTCCTCCTCCGAAGAGCCGCAGGAAGACAAGGTCTCGATGCTGATCGTGCAGACCTGCCAGGCCAGTACCGAACTGGCCCTGAGCAGTGATCTGTTCGGCGGCAGAATCCTGCAGAGCATCGCGCTCGATCGCATGCAGAACAGCGACCTGCAACTGGCTGAAGAGCTGGCCCAGGAAGCCGGTCTGGACAGGGAAAAGACTTGATTAAGGCTTCTTAATGGAGCCGGCCTTGCCGCCAATTGGGAAGGATTCTTATTCTTATGTAACCCTCGAGGCTGCCGTCATGGCGGCCTGCTGATCCCCTTCAGGAATGACCGCTTCATGCTCAATCGCAGGCTTCAGCGCGGTAACGTCGCGCCTTTCATGATCCTTGCCACTGGCGGCCTGCTACTGGCCAGTGCCTATGCGATAGATCTGACGCGCATGACCAGCAATGCCTCGCAACTCAAGCGTGCCACCGACGCAGCAGCCCTGGCCGTCGGACGGGCCTATGCCGACGGCGATGAAACCGTCGCCAGGGACCCCGTCGGCTTTGCCACCGCTTATGTGCGCCAGAACCTGGGCATGGATGCGCAACTGCTGGACAACCTGGGCGAAATCACCCTCGAAGAAGGCCGCAGCGCCGACAGCAACCCCACCTATCGGGTCACGGCCACGTCCCGCCACGATCCACAGGTCAGCGGCAATGCCAGTCAGGAACTGACGGTGCATTCCACGGCGGAGCTGATCAGCAAGCCGCTGGAAGTGGCGATGGCGATTGATTCTTCGGTCAACTTTGCTTCGATATTCTCCGGTATCAGCCCGGACGCACAGTTGCACATGGACGCAACGGAGCACTTTCTGGGCGAACTGTTCGGCCAGGACAGCAATGGCAATACCCGCGAGGAGAAAGAGAACCTGCGGGTAGCCATTATTCCCTTCAGCAACGATGTCAATCTGTACGACCCCGATCACAGCCGCAACAGTCAGCCACGGCTCAAGGAGTGGACGACTCCGGATGCACTGACCACTGAAGATCCGATCCCGAGCCTGCGCACCCGGGGCTTCTACCGGCAATACGGCGACTTGAGCAATATCATGTTTCCGGACCGCAGAGCCAGGCGCCAGAGTTTCTACAGGGGAGACAACTACCGGGACAAGACCTATGACTGGATTGCCTCGCCTGCCGAGTCAAGGATGCGTCTGAACGCGAACATGATGTACCTGAACCCGGAAGACAATCGTCCCGTCGTTTCCGAGCGCCGCATGTTCTCACTCAGCACAGTGGATGCAGACGGTGCCGATCAGACGATCATGACCGACCACACCATCCCCAATGCTCCCTTGCTGCCTCTGGAAGCCAGCAGAAGCAAGATCGAAACGCGGGTGCGCGAGATCAGAGGGGACTGGCAGATCCATCCCCTGCCCGGGCTGGTATGGGCAGGCAGCACCCTGTCACCCAACTGGCGTGGCGGCAACGGCTGGGGCGACAGCACATACCCGCTGGACTTCAACGCCGATGGCAGCGGTCCCAATCGCAAGGCCATTGTCTTGTTGATGAACTGGAATGCAGGTTCTGCGTGGCGTTCGGAAAAGGAAACCCTGCGCAACTACCTCGACACCTGCCAATCCTTCAGCGACAACGGAATCGTTTTCTACGCCGTGGTTCGCAACACCACAGACATCAACAGCCCCGGCGGCCACTACGTGACACCTGCCGACTGGCTGACCCCCTGCACCGGCGGCGGCCAACGCCTGCATGTCATCGCAGGCAACTCATCGGACACCCCCGGTGATCTGAAGGCCGCTTTCGACAGCATTGCCAACGAACTCAAGAGCCAGGCCAATCGCGTGCTGCTGATTGAATGATGCGCCTCCCCATTTCCGCTTATGCCTCCAAGGACTGCCCCCATGACTGAGCGCTCCCCTGCCCGTCCCCGTCTTCAACGACTGTATCTGGCGCTTGAGCCACGGATGATGTTCGATGCAGCGGCGGTTGCCACTGCGGCGGATGTCGCCACCGCCAGCGAAGCGCAGAGCGCCAGTCAGGCAAAGGACACTGGCCCGACAGCGGCTACGGACCAGACCACCGCTGTTTCCCATGAGGACAGCACCCGTTCGGGCAACGATCAGGCAAGCGCCGCCACAAGCCTGCGTACCGCTGCGCTGACAGCGGAAAACGGCAGCCATCTGAGCCTGGACGCTCTGACAAGTCTCGAAACCCTGACCACCATCAGTGGCCTGAGCAACATTACCCAGACCGAACTGTCCAATGATGGCAAAACCCTCTATGCAGCCAGCAGCACAGGTGAGCTGGCCATCTTCACACGTGACACCGAAACTGGCGCGCTGACCTTAGGCAGCACCATGACGGCCAGCGACACTCAACTGACGTTAGTCATTGATATGAAGGTCAGTCAGGATGGCCAGACGCTCATCATGAGTGGCGCAAACGGCAGGACCTACTCGGACACGCTTGCCGTGTTCAACCGCGATCCGGCCACAGGCAGTCTTGTCTACCTTGAAAGCCATTACATCCTCACGATAGAAACACTGGAAATATCGGACGACGGCAAGTCGGTATATGCCGTCGACAGCGGTAATCAGGGAATCTATGTCTTCAGTCGAGATAGCGCCAGCGGCAGGCTGACGTCCTTGAACCTGGTTGAGACCACGTCCTGGGTCGAACCTTACATGTTCAACATATCGGCCATGGATAACCGGGGAGAATACGTATTCGTCACAACCCAGACCTTCTCCTCTCCCCATACTCTGATCGCCTATCAACGCGATGCCGATGGCAATCTGGGGTCGCCGTTCTATATTCGCGATGGCCAGCAGGATAGCGCTGGCAATACGGTTTCGCTCAAGTCTCCCAGCCGGATCAATGCCTCGCCCGATGGCCTGACGCTTTATGTCACCACTTCCGAAGGCATCGTGACGTTCAGGGTCGAAGACCGCTCCTTTGTCGTGCAGAGCACAACAAGCCAGGCCAATATCACCTCGACCGTATTGAGCAGCAACGGCAGTACGCTCTATACCACTCTCAGCGACGGCACCATCAATCGCTACAGCGTCACCAACTCAGGTCTGGTACTGCTCAGTAGCACCGCAGGCAGCCAGAGCAACGCCAGCGAGATCCAGGTCAGCGCCGATGGCGGCGTCATTGTCACCGGCTCCGGCATTGGTGTCCTGCAGGAAGCCAGCACCCGTTATCTGGAAGGCAGTACAGCACAAAGGCTGAGCGATGCAGTGGTCAGCGACTCGACCCTGGACGCACTCGACAATGGCAATGGTGACTACAACGGCGCCAGCTTCAGCGTCACGCCGCAGCGCGGTGACAACACCGAAGACACCTTGAGCTTCATGCCTGCCGGCAGCCTTACCCTGAGCAGCGATGGTTCGCAAATCCTGAACGGCGGCACGGCCATCGCCAACCTGACTGTCAATGGCTCCAGCCTGAACATCACCTTTACCGGTCAGGTCAGCACCGAGCTGGCCAATCAGGTTCTGCAGCAGATCGGCTACAGCAATACCAGTTCGGACGCCGGAAGCCTGGCGGTCATGGTACTGACCTTCGACAACGGCCAGGGTGCAGGCACCTCGCTGAATGTCGAAGTGCGCCTGCTGGATATCAACAACGCCCCGACACTCATCACCACCGCCAGCGCCCCCAGATACTCGGCCCAGGGCAATCCGGTCAGCGTATTCCGGGACACCGTGATCGACACCGGCGAAAGAGCCCAGTCGGTGAGCGGACTCGAACTCACTATTGCAGGCATCCAGGATGGCGCAAGCGAAGCGCTGGTCGTCAGTGGCACACGTATTGTGCTGACCCAGGGCAATACCGGCACGACCGGCAACGGCCTGAATTATGTGGTCAGCATCAGCGGCACCACCGCCAGTGTCAGTCTGAGCGGCGGCAACCTCAGCGTGCCCAACGCCCAGAGGCTGGTAGACGGCATCGGGTATTACAACGGCAGCAGCACCCTCAGCGGTACTGACCGCGTTGTCAGCCTGACGCTGATTCGCGACAACGGCACGACAGCCAATGGCGGTGTCGACAGCACAGTGCTGAACCTGGCTTCGACAGTAACCTTCCGCGACAACAATGCGCCGCTACTCACGGATGTGCCGACCAACCTGGCCTATACAGAGAAAGCCGCTGCGCTGGCATTGCTCGCAGGCACCGGTTTCAGCGACATCCAGCTGGACAGCGATGGCGACTATCGCGACGCCAGTATCCGCATCGCACGCAGCGAAGGCGCCAACCCGGCCGATATCTTCGGCCTGCTGGAAGGCAACGGCTTCACGCTTTCCGCCGATGGCAAACAGGTGCTCAAGGATGGCGACGTCATTGCCAGCTTCGATCTGGTGGACGGCGCACTGGTCTTGACCTTCACGTCCACCCAGCCCGTCAGCGCAGTCGATGCGAATCAGGTGCTCAAGCAGATTACCTACGCCAACGAAAACAGCGATCCGGGCAGCCAGATCAACCTGAGCCTGTCGATCAACGACGGCGACGGCCTGACTTCGACAGTGCATGACATCTCCATCGCCGTGACCGAAATCAATGATGCACCAGAGCTGTCAGCCAACCCGCTGGACCCGGTTCTGAGCTTTGGCAACAACACCACACTGTTCAGCGACACGCAGATTTCGACGGTGGAACAGGGACAGTCGATCATCGAGTTGCGTCTGGAAATCAGCGGCCTGAGCGATGGCAGTCAGGAACTCCTGAACATCAACGGCACATTCGTCGAGCTGGTGGACGGCACCCGGACTGTCGGCGACTACAGCTACACCGTCAGCCTGGCGGCAGGCACTGCCACGCTGATTATCACGCCAGTCAACGGCATCAGTACCGAAGCGGCACAGACTCTGATTGACGGGATCCGCTACAGCAATGCCAGCACGGCACCCACGCTGGGCAGTCGCACCGTGACCCTGACCCGTATTCAGGACAGTGGTGGCACACTGGATGGCGGAACCGACGTCAGCAACCTGAACATTTCGTCCGCAGTGGAAGTCACCGCCAATACTGCACCCGGCATCAACAATCCGAACCTGGGCACGGTCCTGACCTCTCCCGCCATCACCGATCCGACTCAACCTACACAACTGACGCCGAACAGCGTGGACTCTGCCCCCTCGGCCATGGCCACCTCCAGCGATGGCAGATTCGTCTATATCGTGGCCGGCAATACCTTGACGATCCATACCCGCACGGCAGACGGGCTGGTCGCACAAGGCAGCTTCAGCGACGGCCAGTATTTCAGTGAACGGGACACCTTTCTGGAAGGCATGGACCAAGTGTCCTCGATCACACTGTCGGCGGATGGCAGGTTTCTTTACGTGGCCGGCTCCGAAGCCACTCCCGAGAACGCTTCCGGCGCCATCTCGACCATTACTCTGTACCGACGCGATGTAACCACCGGGGCGCTCGATTACGTCGGGGTTGTCGCCAGCAACGACAGGAACACGACCTACTTCGGGCAAATGGTGATGTCCGCAGATGGAAAGTCCCTTTATACCGTCAGCGCCAATACTTCAACGCCGGGCATCACCACCTTCACGATCGATGACCAGGGTAACCTGACCCTGCTGGGACACTCGGCGCAAGGTATTGGTCGGGGGACGGACGTAGTGATTTCCGGCGATGGCCGCTCGGTCTATGTCAGTGCCAGCTGGGACAATGGCATCGCGATCTTCAACCGCGACACAACGACCGGTGCGCTGACCTATGCAAGCTCTTTCATAGCGCTGGGCAACGGCCAGAGACTCACGTCAACCGGAGGACTTGGCCTGTCCGACGATGGCAACTTCCTTTACGTATCGGACAGAAGCAACAACTCGATCAGGATTCTGAGCCGCGCCGCCGATGGCAGCCTGACGCTGACCGACACCCTCCGGGATGGGCTGAGAAACGTCTACTCGCTGGCCGACATCACCCTCAGCGCCGATGGCAGTGCTCTTTACCTGGCTCACAACGGCAGCGATCCGAGCCTGCTGGTGTACAGCAGAAATGCCACGAGCGGTGCCCTGACCTTTGTCCGTGCCTATTCGTCTTCGACAGGTTTCGAACGCCTTGTCAGCGCCACGGACGGCAGCCTGTACGCCCTGAGCAGTACCTGGGCCGATGAGGATGTGGTGATACTGAGCAGCCCGACCGGCACTCCGCATTTCACCCAGGGCAGCGATGCGGTGCTGCTTGCGCCTCACGGTCTTCTCAGCGACGCCGAACTGGATGTACTGAACGACGGCGCAGGCAATTACAACGGTGCCATCCTGACACTGGAGCGTGCGTCAGGTGCCAGCACTGACGACCGCTTCGGCCTGCAACCGTCCGCCACTCTCACACTGTCCAGCGATGGCAGCCAGATTCTGCTCAACGACACCGCCGTTGCCACGTTCAGCCAGAGCGGTGGTCGCCTGACCATCACTTTTACCGGTGATATCAGCCAGGCACAGGCACAATCGGTGCTGCAACACCTGACCTACCTCAACAACGCTGCTACACCGCCTGCACAGGTGCAACTGGCAGCCCGTATCAGTGATGGATTGCTGGAGTCGGGCAGCACGAATTTCAGTGTGTCGATCACGGCGACCAGCCTTCCCGTTATCCCGCCAGTAACGGGTGGTGACGGAACGGTCGTGACACCACCGGTAGTGACGCCTCCAGCAGTGACGCCTCCGGTGGTTACCCCCCCGGATACCGGCAGTGGCGGAGTCGTGATTACACCACCGTCAACAGACATCGATACCGGCAACAGCGTACCGGCAACCAATGTGACCGAGCCGGTTATCGCTGTAACGCAATCCGCACCGCTGATGGGCCTGCGTCCGAACGGCTTCAATGACGTGCGCCAGAGCAATACCTCATTGCCGGTGGATACCCGCCAGATCGGCATGCCGACAGCAATGAACAGTGCGCTGAACGACATCCTGCCCGACGCCACAGGCCTGGAATCGAGTCAGCGCAGCGTCAGCGAGCAACTGCTCGGCAGTAGCAACATCCTCAGCGACACCCTTGCCGCCAGCGAGTCGGCTCGTCCGGGCGAAACCTGGCAGATGCAGGTCGCCGCCAACGGCAGCCCGAGCAGCGAAGTGCAACTGCCAGCCTCGCTGATCGCCAGCACCCGGACCAGCCCGCAACTGCGCATGGACAATGGCCTGCCTTTGCCAGGCTGGATCCGCTTCGATCCGCGCAGCGGCAAGCTGGTTGTCGATAACCGCCAACTGGCTGCTGCTCAACGCCTGAATCTGGTGCTGATCACCCGTGACCGTTCCGGCCAGGAACAGCGCACACCGGTGCAGATCGAGAGCGCGGAACGAACACAGGACGCCGCCGCCCGACCGACACCTGCCAACACCTCCGTACCGGAACAGGCCTTGCGCGCCCAACTGCAAGACAGCGCACCGAGCCTGAACCTGACACGTCAGGCCCAGAGCCTGCTTGAAAGCCTGCTCTCGGTACTGGGCAACGACTCGGCTCCAACACGCGATACAGAAACAGTCGCCAACGCAGCGACCAAAGACGACCAGCGCGTCGCATGATCTTTTTCAGGGGAAACGCAACAATGTCCAGAACCACCCAAGAACAGCGCCTGTCCGGTTTTGCGCTGCGCAAGACCTCGCTGTGCCTGACCATCGGTTTCATCGTGGCCGGCCTGAGCGCCTGCGCGGTCAAGCCCGAGCCGGTCAACCTCGATCAGCAACTGGCCCAGGCCAGTGCCGACCGCAGCAAGATGTTCGATCAGCAGGAGCCCCTGAACCGTCCCGTCAGCCTCAACGAAGCCATGGCGCGCGCGGTGAAATACAACCTGCAGCAACGCGTCGGGCTGATGGAACAGGCCATGGAGGAAGGCCTGCTCGAAACCCAGAACCTGTCGATGCTGCCGCAACTGGCTGCCCGTGCAGGCTGGCGTGGCCGGGATAATGTCGCGGGCTCATCCAGCGAATCGGTACGCACCCGCACCCAGTCCCTGGAGCCGTCCACCAGCTCCGACCGTTCCGGCCATACGGCCGATCTGCAATTGTCCTGGAACGTCCTGGACTTCGGTATCAGCTACTTCGGGGCCAAGGTCCAGGCCAACAAGAGTCTGGCGGCCGAAGAACGTCGTCGCCGGGTGATTGCCGACATCATCCAGCAAGTACGCACCGCTTATTGGGATGCCGCCACGGCGCAGCGCCTCAAGCCGCAGGTTCAATCGACACTGGTGCAGGCCCGCGCCGCTCTGGATCAGGCTCGTGTTACCGAGCGCGAGCGCTTGCTGACGCCCATCGATTCATTGCGCTATCAGAAGAGTCTGGTGGAAATGATTCGCCAACTGGAAGTGCTGGACGGTGAGCTGGCACTGTCCAAGGCGCGGCTTGCCGGCCTGATGAACATTCCGCCCGCCAGCCAGTACAGCCTGGCGGTGCCGGATGATGCCAGCATGACGCCACCCAGCGTGGCCTACAGCCTGGATGACCTGGAAACCCTGGCCATGACCCAGCGCCCGGAAATCCGCGAAGAAACCTATCAGGCCCGCAATGCGGTACTGGAAACCCGCATGGCGATGCTCAAACTGTTGCCCGGCGTCAATCTGTTCGCCGGCCTGAATCGTGACAGCAACAGCTATCTGGTCAACGAACAATGGGCCGACGCCGGCATGCAGATCAGCTGGAACCTGATGAGCGTGCTGTCCTATTCCTCCATCAAGAAGACCGGAGAAACCCGCGAAGCCGTGGCTGAGCTGCGTCGTCAGGCGGTGCGCATGGCAGTGCTGACTCAGGTCAACGTGGCCTGGCAGCAATACCAGCGCGCCAACCGCTTGTTCGAGCGCTCCAATGAGCTGCAACGCTTGCAGGATGGCATTCTTGCGCAAAGTGAAAGCGCCTATAGCAGTCAGGCCCAGAGCCTGCTGGAAAAGGTGCGGATCGAAACCGAAACCGTACTGGCCAAACGCACCCGCGATCGCAGCTTCGCAGAGTTGCAGGCCACTTACGGCGCCATCCAGCAGGCCGCCGGGCTCGATCCCCTGCCCCAGCGTCTGGCAGGTGAAAGCATTGCCGAACTGACGCAGGCCATCGCCCGCAATGCCGTGGACCTGGCCCGAGGTCAGGTGCAGATTCCACGCTTTGAGACGCCTCTGAATAGCGTTGCTCAAAACCGTCCGGCACCTGCCAGTCCCGTCGCCATCGCTCCAATTGCCAGGGTCGATATGTTCGACAGCCTGGGCTCGCTGCAAGGCGTTGAGCTCAAAGAGCAAGGAAGCACGGCAAATGCACGCTGAACCTTCCTCCATCCGACAGCATTCGCGCGTCTGGCTGGCGATTCTGATCAGCGTTGCCGCCAATATGGCCCATGCTGCCGATACCCAGCCGGTATTGCGCGTGCAACTGAGCGCCATTGCCCAGACCACCCTGTCCAGCGAGGTGGCCGGGAAGATCACCGAGCTGTCCATCAAGGAAGGTGAACGCTTCAAGAAGGGCGACCGGCTGGTGGCCTTCGATTGCAGCGTCTATCAGGCGCAGTTGAACCGTACCGCCGCTGTACAGGAGGGTGCGCGCAAGAAGCTTGAAGTCGCCAACCGCCTCGACAAGCTCAACTCCATCAGTGTCGCCGACGTCACCCAGGCGCAAGCTGCCATGGCGGTGGCCAGGGCCGAAAGCGGGATCAATCAGGCAATTCTCGGCCGCTGCGCCATCACTGCGCCCTTCTCCGGGCGTGTGGCAACCCGCAAGGCGCAACGCTGGGAATACGTGGCCGAAGGCAAGGAGCTGCTGAGCATCTACGATGACAGCGCCTACGAGCTGGAGCTGATCGTGCCGTCCAACTGGTTGCGCTGGCTCAAACCGGGCCAGGACTTCAGCGTGTATCTGGACGAAAGCGGCAAGGACTACCCGGCGCAGATCAGCCGGATCGGCGCAATCATCGATCCGGTCAGCCAGTCGGTGAAAGTATTCGGGCGCATCACCCAGAGTGATGAAAGTCTGCTGCCCGGCATGAGCGGCGTGGCGAAACTCAGCGCCCCGGGTGAGTCATGAGTCAGGCGCAGAGCCGCTCCATGGAACACCTGACCTTGCTGGTCCAGCTGGAGCAGCAAGTGCGCGCCGCCGACAGCCTGCAAGCACTGGGTTTTATACTGCTCAACGACAGCCGTTCGCTGCTGGAATACCGTCAAGCGATCCTCTGGCGCTGCGACACTCAAAGCCTGCAAGGCTTTTCGGGACTGGCCGTAGTGGAACAGCAGGCACCCATGGTCACCTGGCTGAACCGCCAGTGCCGTCGCTGGCAGCAGACCGACAATGCCCGACATATCCATGAGCTGACCGTTTCGTCCGTGCCAACCGAAGATCAGCCGCAATGGCGCGAGTATTGTGAACAGCGTCTGATCTGGCTGCCGTTGCAAAAAGCGGGTGGCCCACTGCTTGGGGCGCTGCTCTTGAGTCGCGATACCCCGCTGCGCGATACCGAGCGGCTGTTGGCACCCTTGCTGCTGGATTGCTACGGCCATGCCTGGAGCAGCCTGCTGGGGCATCGCCCGCAACGCCAGCCATTGCGCCGACGCAAGCGCCTGTGGTGGATGGCCGGACTGGCTGCCATGGCATTGCTGATGCTGCCGGTGCGCCAGTCGGTCCTGGCACCTGCGGAAATCGTCGCACGGGACCCGGCCGTGCTGCGTGCGCCACTGGCTGCCGTGGTGGATCGCATTCTGGTCCAGCCCAACCAGCGAGTCACTGCTGGCCAGCCGCTGGTGCAACTCGATACCCGCGAGCAGACCAACCATCTGGAAACGGCTCGTCAGGCTTACGCCGTGGCCGATGCCGAATTGCGCCAGGCCCAGCAACAGGCGCTGTTCGACGAACGCAGCAAGACCACGCTGGCCACTTTGCAAGGACGGCGCGAACAGGCCAGAAACGATGTGGAATTCTATACCGCCAACCTCAAGCGCCTGAGTATTGAAGCCCCCCGTGACGGCATCGCGATTTTCGATGACCCCAGCGACTGGATCGGTCGGCCCGTGACACTGGGCGAGCGCATCATGCTGATCGCCGAACCCCAAGATGCCGATCTGGAAATCCAGTTACCCGTCGCTGACGCCATCGCCCTGCAACCCGACACGCCCGTGAAGCTGTTCCTCAATACCGACCCCACGTCCCCGCTGCAGGCCACCCTGCAACGCATCGGCTATCGCGCCAGCGTCAATCCCGATGGCGTCATGGCCTATCGACTGAAAAGCACCTTCGACAACCAGGACCCACGCATCCGCATCGGCCTCAAGGGCAGCGCCAAGCTGTATGCCGAACCCACGGTGCTGTTCTATTACCTGCTGCGTCGACCTCTGGCGGCACTGCGTATTCATGTGGGGCTGTAAGTGATACCCGATCTTGCAAGCCCGGACCTGCCACGCCTGCGTCAGGAGCTGAAACTGCATCGCGGCCCCAGGTTGCGCGACGGTTCGCCCAGCTGGACCCTTGAAGATCCGGCTCGCGGGCAGTTCTTCCGCCTTGGCTGGGCCGAAGTGGAAATGCTGGCCCGCTGGGAAAGCGGCAGCACGCAAAAGGTGCTCGAAGCCGTCAATACCCAGACTGCCCTGACGCTGGATATCCAGGACGTCAAAGGTTTCGCGGCGTTTCTCGGCAACCTGCAACTGGTCCAGACCCAGGGACCGGAAGACAACGACAGGCTGCTCGGGATCAGCCAGCAGAACCGCCATGGCTGGGCCGGCTGGCTGATGCACAACTACCTGTTCGTGCGTATCCCGCTGGTCAATCCCGATGCCTTTCTGGAGCGCACATTGCCTTGGGTGCGGCCGCTGATGAGCCTAGGCTTTGCCCTGCTGACCCTGATCGCGGCCTTGACCGGACTGATGCTGGCGGTCCGTCAGTGGGACGCTTTCGTGCATACCTTCCTGCACTTCTTCAGCCTTGAAGGCGCGTTGCTGGCGGCCATGACACTGGGCTGCACCAAGGTGCTTCACGAACTGGGCCACGCCTATACCTGCAAGCGTTTCGGTTGCCGGGTAGCCAGTATGGGCGTGGCCTTGCTGGTGATGTGGCCGGTGCTGTACACCGACACGACCGGAGCCTGGCGGCTGACCGCTCGACGACAACGCCTGGCGATTGGCGCGGCGGGCATGCTGGTGGAGCTGTCACTGGCGGCATGGGCGACCCTGCTCTGGAGCTTCCTGCCCGATGGTCCACTGCGCAGCGCAGCCTTCATGCTCGCGACCACCACCTGGATTCTGACCCTGGCGATCAACCTCAGTCCCTTGATGCGCTTCGATGGCTACTTTCTGCTGTCCGACGCGCTGGACGTGCCCAACCTGCAAGCCCGGGGGTTTGCCCTGGCCCGCTGGCGTCTGCGCGAATGGCTGTTCGGTCTGGGCGACCCGCGCCCGGAAGTGTTCGAGCCCTGGCTGGAGCGCAGCCTGCTGGTTTACGCCTTTGGCACCTGGATTTACCGCTTTTTCCTGTTTCTGGGCATTGCCCTGCTGGTCTATCACTTCGCGTTCAAGTTGCTGGGGCTGCTGCTGTTCGCCGTCGAGATCGGCGTTTTCATCCTGATGCCGATCTTTCGCGAGTTGCAACACTGGGCCGGACGCCGCAAGGACTACCGCATGAACCGCAATACCCTGATCACCACCGCTCTACTCGCCGCTCTGCTGATTGGCCTCTGCCTGCCATGGCGCAGCAGTGTCCAGGCTCCGGCGTTATTGCGCGCCAGCCAGCAGGCAACCTTGCTGGTGCCCAATGGTGCCCGGCTGCAAAGCATTGATGTGCAACCCGGCCAGTTCGTGGAGCGTGATCAATCGATGTTTCGCCTTGAAGCACCTGCCCTGGCCCATGAGCTGAACAACCTTGAACTGCAGATCAAGACCCTGAGCTGGCAACTGAGCTTCCAGCGCATGGACAAGGACGCCGCTGCCCGCCTGCCGGTGGTGCAACGCGAACTCGACACGGCCCGGGAGCGCTACACCGCCTTGCGCAGCCAGATCGACCAATTGCAGATTCGGGCACCCTTCGACGGAAAACTCGTCGATATCGCCGAGCCTCTGGCCACCGGTCAATGGCTGCCCTCCGGCGAATGGCTGGCAACCCTCGTCGCGCCGGGCAACGCGCAGATCGAAGCCTTTGTCAGTGAACAGGACATGCATCGCATCGCGGCCGACAATCGCGCCTGGTTCTACCCTGAGGACCTGTCACGACCTCGCCTGGAACTGCACGTGACCCGCGTCGAGCAGACCGCCGTCCGCAAACTGGCCTCGGCCCCCGAACTGGCATCGGACTATCAGGGCGGCATCGCAACCCGGCTGAACAAGGAACATGAGCCCGTCCCCGAACAGGCGGTGTACCGGGTTCTGCTGCAGCCGGGCGGAGCGTCGCAGAACATCGAACAGGCCCTCAGAGGCAGTGTCAGCATTGATGCAGAGACACGCAGTCTGCTGCTTTACGCGTGGCAGAAGGTGGTCGCCGTGCTGATTCGCGAAGCGGCATTCTGACCTTAACAACTCTTAATGGACCCGCGATTGTTGGCACCTGAAGCGGACTTTATCGTGCTGCTCTACTTTCCCGCTGGAGTCCGCCATGTCCACCGCCCCCCTTGCAGAACCGCTATCACGCGCCAAACGATTGAAAGCCGGTACTCACACCGAACACGACAACATCAACGATCTGGTGATGCGTAACGAGCCGTTCCAGAGCATTGAAAGCTACGGCAACTTTCTGCGTCTGCAACATGGCTTTCATGGTGCGCTGCAACCGGTCTATCTCAATGAAAGCCTGAACGAACTGCTTCCGGGTCTGAGCCAGCTCGACCGCTTTCCCGCCGTCGAAGCCGATCTGAATGACCTGAAAATCCCTGCGCCACAACCCCCTACACCCGCCTCCATCGGCTCGGCCTACCAGGCGCTGGGCTGGCTGTATTGCAGCGAAGGCTCCAACCTGGGCGCAGCGATCCTGTTCAAACACACCCGCCAGCTCGACCTCAACGAAACCCACGGCGCCCGCCACCTGGCCGCCCACGAAGACGGCCGCGCCCTGCACTGGCGCGCCTTCGTCCAGCAACTCGATGCACTGGAGCTGAGCGAAGAACAGGACAAGGAAGTGATTGCCGGAGCACGGGCGGCGTTCGATTTCTATCGTGCTCAACTGCATCGGGTGTATGGCTCGGCAGTTTGAAAACGCCCTCGCGGATAAATCCGCTCCTGTGGCCAAGGAGCGGACTTATCCGCGAAAAAGCCCTGAACAGATATTTGCCCATGGCTTTCTTTTCGGGCAGGCTTGCCCGCTTGAATAATCAGGAAACATTTTTCCATGAGCGTCTTGTTGCAGGAAGCGATCCTTCAGGTGCGTGCGGCAGTGAAAGTGGCTACTGAGGGGCTGGTCGGTCGTGAGCAGTTGGCAGAGCTGATCGTACTGGCAGCGGTCGCTCAGGAGCACATCCTGATTGTCGGTCCACCGGGTACAGCCAAAAGCGCGGTGGTGCGTCGAGTCGCACAAGCCATGGGCGGTCGCTATTTCGAATACCTGCTGGGGCGCTTCACGGAGCCTTCCGAACTGTTCGGCTCGGTAGATTTGCAGAAGCTGCGCGAAGGTCGTGTCGAAACCGATACCACCGGGATGTTGCCCGAGGCCGATATCGTCTTTCTCGATGAAGTTTTCCTCGGCTCCACCGCCATTCTCAACACCTTGCTGGGCGTCCTCAACGAACGACGCTTTCGACGCGGCCATACCCGCATCGATTGCCCCTTGCGGGTATGCGTCGGGGCTGCCAACGGGCTGCCGGACGATGAAGGTCTTGCCGCATTCGGGGATCGATTCCTGCTGCATCTGTTTGTCGATCCGGTCCCGGATCATCAGCTTGAAGCAATGCTTGCCGGTGGCTGGCAATCCGAGCGACGGCCGATCGAACAACTTCTGAATCTGAGCCAGCTCGATGTACTCGCGCAGGCGGCTTGTGACGTTGATTTGAACGAGGTACGCCCTGCCCTCGCCAGCGCCATTCGCAGCCTGCGCGAAGCGGGTCTGCAGCTATCGGACCGCCGAATCGTCAAATCGCAGCGACTGATCGCGGCCGCCGCGGCATTGAACGGCAGAAGCCAGGCCAGTGAAGCCGATCTGTGGCCCTTGCTGTATGTGCTGCCTACCCGGGAGGCGCAGCAACATGGCCGTGAGGTTCTGCGTGCACTGTTTGCGATATCGGCCAGCAGTCACTTGTTCAGAGCCGTGGAAGAAGCAACCTTGCAGCCACTGTCACGCTTGAGCCGTCTCATCGAAGCCGCGACCGACTGCCTGAGCAAAGAAGCCTCTGCAGTAGCCGCCGAGCGTGAAAGCGTGCTGCGTGAAATCGATGCCAACTTTACTGGCGACAACTTGCCCGAAGAACTTCAGACCTTGCGCAGCCGTCTGGCTGGCCATACGTCTTTCGCACCGTGAGCAACATGCCTCTGCAACCATGGGCATGGAAACCTCGGGTTGCGACTGTGGAGCCACGTGCAGCGGTTGCATGGGGAAAGGTCGCCAGACGTTTACACAAGCGCCTTGAACAATTGCATACCGGGCAGCGCAATCGGCTGCATGCCACAGCCAGTCATGATTTGCTGATCGTGACCGGAGAAACCTCCGATCTGCCTTGGGTTGAAGGCATCGAGTACGCAGCTCCCGATGCTCAGGCTTCGGGTCTGTGGCTGCCGACCCGCTGGCAGCCGGATGTCAGCGCCGAATTGCTGTTGCAGGCCCTTGCTGCGCGCTATGACCGTCAGCCCTTGCTGCTGTGGCATGAGCCGGCGCTGGTCATTGCGCTGGACCGGCAACTGCCCCTTGACCTGGAACACCATCTGCCGCGAATCCAGAGCCTGTGGGGAAACCATGCAGATACCTGACGCACTACAACCCTGGCGTGAATGGCTGGAGTGGTTCTCGCCAGATCTGTGGCCCGGTTTCAGTGACATTCTGGGGCGCGTAAACCCGCTACTGGGTCCTTTGCGTGGGGTACAGGCAGGCGGCACGCCAGATCTCGAAGGTCTGGCTGATCTGCAACGACGCGGCCCCTATGAGCGGCTGCTGACCAGCGAATGGCTATTGGCAGATGAGCTTCCCGAGGAGTTTCTGCGCCGTGCCTCTACCGGGGAACATCTGTTTCTGGCACCGGAGCAACGAGCCCGCAAAGCCAATCGGCAAGTGGTGGTGCTGTTCGATGCAGGCCCGCTGCAATGGGGCGCTCCACGTCTGGTACACCTGGCCCTGATGATTCTTCTGGCGCGCAGGGCTCAGGCTGCCGGAGGAGAACTGAAATGGGGAATCGTGCAAAAACCCGGAAAACTGGCCAGCCTGACAGCGGCCAGTTCGCTGCAGAACATGCTCCAGGCCCGCACCAACTCGCCCGCAACTGCACAGCAGTGGGAGCAATGGAGAGACTGGCTGGGTGAGCAGCCTCAGACACCTGGGGAATGCTGGGCCGTTGGCTTATGGCATGACCGGCAAGCCGTGCTTCCCGCATTTACCCATCGAGTACACCTGCAGCGAACACTGGATGGCACGGGAATACAGTTCGATCTCTACAGCCGGAACCACCGGCGTGTAATCCTTCCGATGCCCAACCAGACTGCCGGGCAGAAATTACTCAAAGGGCAGTTTGAAACACGGTCCTCCACTGCACGCGCTCCGGACAAAGGTGCGCGCGTGGCACTGACCTGCCCTCCCGTCATTTCACCCTCAGGCAGCCATGTGGCGTTGATGTTGCTGGACGAGCCAGGCTCCCTGGTGTTTCGCGTACCGCAAATGAATCAGAAGAAAGCGCAGTCAGGCCATCGCCAGTTGTGGTCTGCCGGACTCAAACCTGTAGCCGCCTGCTTTGTCGGCAACAGGTTTGCGGCGGTACTTTCAAATGCTACCAACCTGCATTTCTGGAAAATTCCCTCATTTCAGGGAGTCAGGCACCCATTGCGCGAAACCTTTCTGATTCCCACGGGCACAGCGACGTTGCAGCCCTGTGTCTGGCTGCAAAGGACGCCGGGGCAACTCTATTGCCTCGACAAGCAGGGCAAACTGATTTACTGGGAGCGCGACCAGACAGGGGAAAACAGGCTGACACCTGTGGAGCAAGAGGTCATTGGTCTGGCCCGCATTGGCCAGGAAGCTCTTGCCTATCTGAAAAACGACTCCGGACGGTTGGTCCTTACCACATGCGATAGTCGCGGCATCGACAAGACCAGGGTTGTGCCGGGTTCGGCAGCCGATGCGACTCAGGTTCTGTTTGCAGGCTCGCCAAAACGACGCAACGACTTTGTACCCTGTGCGGTTTATCACACCACCGACGGTGCCTGGCATGTTCACAGTTGCGCGGCAGATCCGCTGCATACGGAAATCGTCAGCCTGAACTCAGGCCACCAGCCTGTCGGTCTGCTACATGACACAGCCAACGATCACTGGAACCTGGTCTTGATAAGCGCAGGGAAAACGACCGTCAGCCTTTACCGGGAACATCAGATCCAGGCGCTGTTCACGACCTCGACTCCAATCGTGCGCCAGACCTTTTGCCCGGTCAGCGGCCTGCTTGCGGTACTGACCGAAACCCGCGAGCTGCTGGTATTTTCCGTACGAGAGAACGCGATGCGGCTACAGGTCATATGCAACGGTGTCAGTAGCCAGGAAACGGCCTCATGAGCGACATTGCCAGCGGGATACACCAACCGGTATTACGGGGACAGCAGGCGGTCGCAGGGCTGTGGTTTCCGGCAGAACGTTTTGACGAAGCAGAACGAAGACAACTGCTGCTGACCTATTGGCGGCCTGGGGCCAGTGCCTGGCGTTTCGAGCAAGGCGACCTGCTCCGCTGGAGCGAGCCACAACGCTTGCAATGCGAACAGTTGCTGGGCTGGCCTCTGGTGCTGATAAACCGGACCCTGTGCTCGGCACCTTTACAGAAGCCTGAATACACACACCTGCCGATGGCCGATCTTTGGCTGGTGCGCAACTCGCAAGTCGAAACCCTGGACTTTAAAGATGCAACGGCAATCCAGCCCGGCCAGTGGCTGGATATCAACGCCTATACCTTGCTCGACACTTACGATTGCAGTGCTGTCTTGCCCGCCCCCGTCATGCCATCGCTGAATGCGTCCCCTGATATTCGGGAGCTTCTGGGCAATACCGTCGGCGCGCCACCGGGTGAGCGAGACGAAATCATGGAGGCTATGCGAACCGGCGGCGGCCATGCCAGGACTTACCGGCCAATCGTCGGCACCGCATTGAAAACAGTTCTGGGGCTGACCGGAGCTGTGGCCTTGTTCAACCTGCTGCCGGATGCCGCAGACAGCACTGCAAAGATCCGGGAGCTCACCCCGGCGGCCTCAACCGATCACTCGACAGCAAGCAACTACATGATGCTGATTGCCCTGGTGGTGTCGGGGTTCTTCATGGGGCGCTGGCTGATGCAATCCGGTTTATTGCAGCGTCCTGGCCAGACGACCTCCAGCCGGGCATCGGCGACACCTCCGACAGTTGCAAGGCATGCTTCTTCGGATATCCCGGCACGACGCAAGAAACGCCGCTTTACGCCCAGCCTTGTCGATAAATGGCTGACACGCCTGACTAACGCATCGCGCCTCAATCTGTTGTTTGGCAAACGCCAGGCCGATTATCTGCAGCGCATGCTCGACATGTTTGAAGAAGGCAACCTGAATGAAGCACTGCGCCATGCAATCCCTCTGAACAACGATGCAGGCGAGGGTAAACAGTCCTTTGCCACACCCAAACCTCGTGCCGATCTGAAGCTTGGGCAACAGCAGGAAGCAGGAGTATCCATCGAGTCTCCAACAGACTTTCAAGACCTGCTGCGCAAGACCTACCGCGCCAGCTTCGAGAAGCTGGACCGCGAAGGCCGTATCGACGAAGCGGTGTTTGTCCTGGCCGAACTGCTCAAGGCATATGAGGAAGCCCTCGACTACCTGGAACGTCACAAGCGCCACAGACAAAGCGCCGAGCTGGCACTGGCATGGGACATGCCCGCGGCAACCATAGTGCGCCAACTCTGTCTGGCTGATGACTGGCAACGGGCAATTCAGGTAGCCCGGCGCGACAATGCATTTGAAGCGGCTGTGACATCCATGGAAAGCAAATGGCCGGAGCATGCACAACGCTTGCGTCTGGAGTGGGCAGATACGCTGGCAGACAAGGGTGAATGGATAAAAGCGGTAGATGTGATCTGGAGCCTGACTCATGAGCGCCCACGAGCCGCTCAATGGCTTTTGAATGCCGAGGCTGGCGGAGAAAAACTGGCAGCCGAAGCACTGGTAAAAAGGGCCATGCTTCTGCCCGATACCCTGCAGGCTTATGAGCCCTACCTGACAGAATTACGCAATGACCCGGCCCGCAAACCCGAGCGCCTGGCCATCGCCCGGGCCCTCATCGCCAACCGCAAGCACACAAAAACCTGCGCCTGGCTCGCAGCCATCTTCACAAGTGCAATCGCAGCCGATCAGCAACTGGACGCTGCCGGCCTGCAACAGTTGGCAAAACTGAGCAATGATCCCTTGCTGCAAGCCGACATGCCCAAACTGGGCTTTAAACCTTTGCCTTGCTTGCCTTTGCGGGAAGCGCCGGACATTTACCACTGGCAAGCGCCTGCACCGGGTGTCAGAGACATCGTTGATGCCGTGCCTCTGGACGATCTGCGCAGCCTGATTGCATTGGGTGAAAGTGGCGTCCTGATACTCGATGCACAGGGACGCACTCTGTGCCATTTCGCGGTCCCCACCCAGCGCCTGGTCCTGGCCGAGAGCAGACAAGTGGCTTTGGCCGTGATTCGTCGAGGTGAACTGTGGCGCGTCAGCAAACTGGACCTTGTGAACAGAACGGTACAAGACCTGGGAATGCTGGCAATGGATGACTTTGCCCGGCAGTTCGACGGGATCGGCTGGACCATCGGCAAAGGCAATCATGTGCGCGTGGTCGATACCTCTCCTGGCTTTGGCACCCTCTGGCACATAGACAATCTGCCGGGAACGGTGGTCGGGGTCTATGCCAATGCCAGTAGCGAACATCTATTGCTGAGCGACCCAGGCGGCAATCTGCAATGCTGGCGCTATCAGCTTCCGGGTCGCCGCTTGCAAGCGCGTGACGAATTGCCTCTGAACCTGCGTGAAGATTCGGCACTTACCTTCGGGCTGGCTGGCGAACCTATAGAATACTGGCTCAACGGTCATGAAGCCCCCGAGCCGGTCATCATGATCGAACACAGCGGCCGGTGCGCGGGATACAGCTTGCCGGGGCTGGACCGCAACGCCATCGACTGCCCCTGTATCTACCTGGGTAGCGAATGGATGGTGGTGGCTTACGCGACCAGCAATGGCAATCAGCAACTGCGTTTTTTCAGACGCACCGACGACTGCACCTACGCGTGCATCGACTGGCCCGGACGCGAACATATCAGAGTGAATTGCATCGCCGGGCAGTGGACAGCCTTCGATGCCCAGGGCCGGTTGTTCTGTCTGAATGTTGAAGACGCAAGGCCTCGCGGGCTCAGTATCGTGTGAAACACTGGAGTCAAGGCACAGACTCCAGCACATGCCGCGAAGCCCCTTCCAGCGTTTTCCAGAGACTGCGCATGGTCGGATTCTGATTGGCTATCGCGCAGTAAGAGCGGATTTCCAGGCGTGTGCTCCACTCTTCGCCACCGGCTCTTACCAGTGATCCTCGTTCAAGCTCGTCGACGACCGCGCTTTGCGGCAACCAGGCTACGCCGTAGCCCTCGATGGCCATGCGCATCAGGAGCATGGCCATGTCCGCTTCGTAGCAGCGCTCGAGCCTGACGGGCGTCGGGCCATTCTTGATGACAATATCGGCGACGCGCCCAAGGAAAGTGGTCGCGGTATAGGCAAGATGCGGGACGGGGCGTGCGGTGCTGCCCGGCAGGCGGTATAGCGGCTGGCCTTTCTTGTCCGGGGCACACAAGGGGATGAAAGCGTCATGCCCCAGAGCCAGGCTGCCGAAACGTTCGGCGTTCAGCAGGATCGGCGCAAGAGGATGGTGATAGACGATCATCAGGTCGCAACTGCCCTCCTCCAGGGCAATCACGGCGTCATGGATGTTGGCAGCAACGACCCGTGCATTGAATTGCTCGTTGTGTTGCTGAAACTGCGAGAGCCATTTGGGCAGAAACGTCATCGACAGACTGTGCCCGGCGGTCACCTGAATGGAGCGCCCGGGCATGCGTTCGACTTCACGCAAGGTTGAGCGCAGTCTCAGCAAGCCTGCCAGCACTTCACGGCCCTCCTCACAGAACGTGCTTCCGGCAGCCGTCAGCCGCACGGGGTAAGTGCCGCGATCGACCAGTTCCACGCCCACCCACTCCTCCAGTGACCGAATGCGTCGCGACAGGGCCGACTGGGTCACGCAGCGAACTTCCGCCGCCCGGGAGAAGTTCTTCCACTCGGCAATCGCCAGAAGATCGTCCAGCCATTTGATTTGCATAAAACCGCTCCTGCGATGAGGGACGCATTTTACGTCGTCTTCATCGCCCTATCGCAGCCATTTCGACAACTATTCCAAAAGCGCATGAGGTTAGCGTGATTACTCATCATCGCCGCCGGACGCTTGCCTAGAATCGTCCTCGCACCAGGGCCAAGAGAGCCATTGGGCGAATCTGACTTGTCTCCTGCCAGATAACAAAGCCAAAAACACTGAGGACAGCTTCGTGAAGAAAAACAGACTTCCACGACAAATCGCGATGGGCATTGCACTGGGCGTGCTGGTGGGTTGGGCGTGTCACCATTTCGCTGGAAACGAGCAAAATGCCAGGCAGATCGCTTCGTACTTCTCGATGGTTACCGATATCTTCCTGCGCATGATCAAGATGATCATCGCTCCACTGGTTTTTGCGACGCTGGTCGGCGGCATTGCCAGCATGGGGAATTCAAAGTCAGTCGGGCGAATCGGCATGCGGGCCATGATCTGGTTCCTGAGCGCCTCGGTGATTTCACTGACCATCGGCATGGGGCTGGTCAACCTGTTCCAGCCGGGGGCCGGGCTCAATATGGAAGTTGTCCAGCACACAACGGCCGCCGTACCGGTCAATACCGGCGACTTCAGCCTCAAGGTGTTCATCAGCCATGTATTCCCGCGCAGCATTGCCGAAGCCATGGCCAATAACGAAATCCTGCAGATCGTGGTGTTCTCGCTGTTCTTCGGTTTTGCGCTGGCTGGCGTCAAGCGTGCCGGTTACACGCGAATCACCGACACCATCGATGAACTGGCCAAAGTGATGTTCAAAATCACCGATTACGTCATGGCCCTGGCACCGATTGGCGTGTTTGCCGCCATCGCCTCGGCGATCACCACTCAGGGGCTTGGTCTGCTGATCGATTACGGCAAGCTGATCGCCGAGTTCTATCTGGGAATTGCCATCCTCTGGACCGTACTCTTCGGTGCCGGCTACCTGTTTCTCGGGCGTTCCGTTTTCACGCTGGGCAAGCTGATTCGCGAACCCGTCCTGCTGGCATTTTCGACAGCCAGCAGCGAATCCGCCTATCCGAAAACCATGGAAGCCCTGGAGAAGTTCGGAGCGCCCAAACGGGTTTCCAGCTTCGTACTGCCACTGGGTTATTCGTTCAACCTCGACGGTTCGATGATGTATCAGGCCTTCGCCATCATGTTCATCGCCCAGGCTTACAACATCGACCTGAGCTTCACCCAGCAACTGTTGATTCTGCTGACGCTGATGATCACCAGCAAAGGCATGGCAGGCGTGGCACGTGCCTCGGTGGTCGTGGTCGCCGCAACCCTGCCGATGTTCAACCTTCCGGAAGCCGGGCTGCTGCTGATCATCGGTATCGATCAGTTCTTGGACATGGCGCGCACTGCCACCAACGTCGTGGGCAACAGCATCGCCACTGCCGTGGTTGCAAAATCCGAACCCCACGAAGAGCCGGACAACACAGAAGCGAGTACCCGACCCGGACAGCCGGTCCCGGTTGCCTGAGGAGCAGATCATGAAGAGAAAATCGAAATCGGCCGGCAAGGGTGCCCTTGTCCGCAAGCTGGGTATTGTCGCAGGGCTGGGCTCGTTGGCCGGGGGCGATCTCTTCTACAAACTGGTGAAATCCAGGGCGGTACTTGAGGATCAGGGTCACTACCATTTCCTGCTGGAGCAGCACCCGTTCAAGGATGTGCTGCTGCCTCTGGACAAGGAAGCCAGCATGACATCACGCAAGTTCTATGTGTTCCAGGTGTGCAAGTCGTTCGAGGAAAGCGGTGTCGATGCAGTAATGCTCCCCTGCTTCGCCAGCCATACGTTTCGCGCCGAAATCCAGGAAGAACTGGGCATTGCGGTGCTGGACATGATGCAGGCGCTGGCCCGGCATATCCGCCTCACGACCCGCCCCGGGACGACTCTGGGGGTGATCGCTTCGGACTTTGTCGTTCATTCGGGACTGTTCGAGCGCTATCTGGGCAAGGATTTCAGCATCGTCTATCCCGCCCCCGAGGCACAGTCCGCACTGATGGAAGCGATGTATGGCGTCAACGGCATCAAGGACGGTTACCTTGGAGGTGCCCCTCTGGATACGGTTTATCAGGCATGTCTTTCCTTGCAGGCACAAGGCGCTTCGGTGCTGGTTCCCGGTATGACGGAGCTATCGCTGGTCTGCCCCGGTCTTGAAGAGCGCGGGATGCCGGTTCTGGATATCAATGAAATCTACGCAAGCTTTGCGACCCTGGAGAAAACTCAACCTGCACACCCGGCTTTCAAACTTGGCATTGTGGGTGGTGTAGGACCTGCCGCCACCGTGGATTTCATGGGCAAAGTGGTTGCTAACACCCCTGCGGGAAAGGATCAGGAACACATCAAGATAGTGGTCGAGCAGAATCCACAGATTCCTGATCGCACTGCCAGTCTGCTACACCACGAAACCGATCCGACCATGGCGATGTACGCGACCTGCAAACGCCTGGAAAACGCAGGTGCAAAGGCAATCGCGATCCCCTGCAACACTGCCCACGCATTTGTCGAACGCATCCAGCTCCATTTAAAGGTACCCATCGTCAACATGCTGACCGAGACAGTGGAGTGGATCGTGCAGAAATACGGCTCGGGCAAGACTATCGGCCTTCTGGCGACATCGGGAACGCTGCAGAGCCAGGTCTACCACGAAGCGGCCAGACGCGCCGGGCTGCAGATCATCACGCCAGGAATCGATTACCAGCATATGGTCATGGATTCCATCTACGGCGAGCGCGGTATCAAGGCCGGGTTCACCGAAGGGCTCTGCAAGGAGCAACTGCTGCTGGCAGCGGAACACCTGTGCGAACTGGGCGCTGACGTGCTGATTCTCGGCTGCACGGAATTGCCACTGGTGCTCGCCCACAGCGAAGCATTTCAGATAAGTGAGCACAGTGTCGCGCTGGTCGATCCGACCACCATTCTGGCGCTGAAATGCATAGAGCTGGCGGGGGGGAAAGTCGGACGGGACAAGGATCGATGCAGCTTGAATGAACGATGAATCCTGATCTGCAACGCCGATCAGGATCTCCCTTCTGCATGCCCCACTTTCACTACACGCCCATCGAACCAGTTTTTTACATTCAGTTACATCCACATTCAGTAATAATTCTCAACGGATATGTTATATTGTATCGATAACTATCAGGAAGTCCTCCATGTCGTCTCGTAAAATCGCGTCCCTGACCAGCCTGGCAATCGGGGTGCTGGGTAATGTCAGCTTCGCAGAAGAGCCACCGCAAACCCTCGAACTGGACAGCGTCAACATTTCCTCCGATTACCACTATGAGACGGCCACCAGCCCGGTCCAGGGTTATCGGGCCACTCGCTCGGCAACAGCAACCAAGACCGATACGGCCATCAAGGACATTCCACAATCGATCAGTGTGGTTCCGGCATCGGTGCTCAAGGACCTGGGCAGCAATAATGTCGAACGCGCCCTGGACTATGCCGGTGGTGTGTCGAAGCAGAATAACTTCGGCGGCCTGACGCTTTACGAGTACAGCATTCGCGGCTTCACCACTTCCGAGTTCTACAAGGATGGCTTCAGCGCCAACCGTGGCTACCCGGCGACGCCGGACACTGCCAATATCGAGCGTATCGAAGTCTTGAAAGGCCCGGCGGCCAGCCTGTATGGCCGTGGCGATCCGGGCGGTACGGTCAATATCGTGACCAAGAAGCCACAGCGCGAGGCATTCACCACGCTGCAAGCCAGTGCCGGCAGTTGGGACCGTTATCGCACGGCGCTGGACGTCAACACGCCCCTGGATGAAGAAGGCAATATCCTGTCGCGGGTCAATCTGGCGGTCGAGGACAACAACAGCTTCCGCGATTATGTCGAGAGCAGCCGTGTCTTTGTGGCACCCTCTTTCAGTTGGCAGCTGAACCCCGACACCAGCCTGCTGGTGGAAACCGAGTTCGTGCGCCACAAGTCCACTTTCGACCGCGGCATCGTTGCGCCGAACAACAAATGGAGCGGCATGTCCCGTTCGACCTTCCTGGGCGAACCGAACGACGGCGATATCGATAACGACAACAACATGATTCAGGTCGCGCTGGATCATCACCTCAATGATGTCTGGTCGCTGCGTCTGGCCAGCCATTACAAGGAAGGTGAGTTGTCGGGTTATGCCAGCGAGGCTCGCCCGCTGAACGCCGATGGTCGCACGGTCAATCGCCGTTATCGCGAACGTGACATGAACTGGCATGACAGCATCACCCAACTGGAATTGCGTGGCCGCTTTGACGCCGTCGGCCTGGAGCATGAGGTGCTGATCGGCACCGAATACGAGAACTACCGCAAGAACGAGCGAGTCACCAATATTGGTGGCAGCACCTATGCCATCGATATCTACAACCCGGTCTACGGCCAGGCCAAACCCAATGGCGCCCGCACCGGTACGGACTTCTTCGAGCACGTCGAAAGTCGCGCCCTGAACCTGCAGGATCAGATCGTCTTCACCGACAAGTTGCGCGGCATGATCGGTGCCCGCTACGAGCATTTCGATCAGCAGATTGATGACTACACCACCAACGCCAGATCCACACAGGCTCACGATGCCTTTACCCAGCGTGCCGGCCTGCTGTATCAGCTGACGCCGCAGGTTGGGCTGTTCGCCAACGCTTCGACCTCGTTCAAACCCAATAACGGACTGGATGCCTCAGGCAAGAGCTTCGATCCGGAAGAAGGTATCGGTTATGAGATCGGGATCAAGAGCGAGCTGTTCGACGACCGTCTGAGCACTACCCTCGCCGCCTTCCATATCGAGAAGGAAAACGTCCTGACCCTCGATCCGTCCACCAACGTCAACCGCGCCATCGGTGAGGCCCGCAGCCAGGGCCTGGATCTGCAACTGACCGGCCAGGTGACCGATGCCATCCGGGTGATCGGCGCCTTTGCCTATATCGATGCCGAAGTGACCAAGGGCGACCAGACCATTCCGACCGGCAGCCGGATCCTCGGCGTCGCCAAGCGCAGCGGCAGCCTGCTGGGCGTCTATGAGTTCCAGGAAGGCGCGCTGCGAGGCTCCGATCTGGGTGCCGCGTTCACGTATGTCGGGGATCGCTCCGGTGAAGCAGGAACCAGTTTCGAACTGCCGGCTTACCATACCGTGGACCTGCTGGCTCACTACAAGGCCACCGAGAACGTGACCGTTGGCTTGAACCTCAACAACCTGTTCGACGAGAAATATTTCGAGCGCTCCTACAGCAACTACTGGGTTGCACCGGGCGAGCCACGTAACTTCACTGTCAGCCTGACCCTCAATCTCTGATCGATAACAACAAGGATGCATCATGCTTTGCAAACCATCTGTTCTGGCCTTGAGCCTGCTGGGTACGCTGTTTGTGGGTCAGGCCAGCGCCCATGGCCTGTGGACCGAACAACGTCGCGGCAACATTGAAGTGATCTACGGCCATGGCGCGGAAGACAACGCCTTCAAGGCGCAAAAGGTCAGCGGAGCCTGGGCTTATGATCTTGCTGGCCGGATGGTTCCGGTCACCGTGCAGCGCCTGGACGACCATGCACGCCTGCAACCCCTGAAGCCTGTGGCCGTGATGTCTGTCGCGCTGGACAACGGCATGTGGACGAAAAACAGGGACAAGAAGTGGATCAACGAAGGCCGCAGCAAAGTACCGGGCGGCACCGACTCGATCCATACCTTCAAATACAGTCTGGCGATTTATGAGGAAGGCGCTCGCCTGCCGTCATTCGACAAACTGAAGTTCGTGATCGTGCCTCAGGTCGATCCGCTGAAGGTCGGGCCGGGCAAACCGTTACCGGTTCGCGTGCTGGTGGATGGCAAGCCTGCGGCGGGTATCAAGCTGGTCGGGGATTATCGCAGCGCTCCGGACGTGGTGAGTGCCGAAACCGACGCCGAAGGTCGCGCCAGTGTGGTGGTGCGTAACGAGGGATTGAATGTGATTGCCGCCGAAGTCACGCTGCCGGTCAGCAACGATGCCGATATCGAAGCGCGAGGTCTGTTTACCTCGCTGACCTTCGTGGGGGAAGCGCATCACGATTGATGCAACAAAATCTGCAGGAGCGGACAAGTCCGCTCCTGCAGGTCGGCGTTACAGGTATTTCAACCAGCTAATATCACGCCGCCGCGCCTTGAGCCCGGAAAACCAGCGCACTGCCGGGAACAACGCCACCGCCAGCAACACCGAACTCAGCCATACGCCCCACATCGCATCGAAGCCGAAGTAATCGCCCTGATTCCTGCCCCAGATCGCTACGGCAATCAGGTACAGGAACTTCAGTACATACAGATGCAGCAAGTAGAAGAACATCGGTGCCGAGCCCAGGATCACCAGCGGTTTCAGCCAGCCCATCTCCTGAATCCGCTCGAACCAGATCAGCACCAGCAGACCGATGCCCAGCGTCAGGCTGAGGAACAGCAATGACGGCGGATATTTGGTGATATTGAAAAAGCTCATCAGCGTCTGCACGCCGGTTTCGCCAACACTCCAGGGCTTTTCGCCATAGCCGTTGATCAGGCGCAAGACCATGAAAGCGATCAGCGCCCCCAGCCCCCAGACCAGCAAACGGCTGCGACGCGCAACAGCATCCATAGCCGAGGAAAACCAGGGGCCGGCGGCATAGCCCAGAGCGATGACACCGATCCAGGGCAGCAACGGATAGGAGGTGCGCAGACGCAAGGTATCGCTGACTTCAATCCAGCCGCGATCATGCAGAATCGCCCATGGAATGTGCATGGCCGACTCGACGCCGAAATGCAGCGAGTCCAGCAGGTTATGCCCGGCAACGATCACCAGCCCGATCACCACCAGCGCCCAGCGCGGCAGGAACACCATTGCCGACAAGGCCACCATGCTCAGGCCGATGGCCCAGATGACCTGAAGGTAAATGATGGTTGGCGGGAATTTGAAGGTCCAGGCGAAGCTCACCAGGGTGAACTCCAGAGCAATCAGGAACAGACCACGCTTGAGCAGAAAGGCCGAAACATCAGACCTGCCGCTGTACTTTTCACCGTATAGATAAGCCGAAAGCCCGGTCAGCAGCACGAATAGCGGCGCACACACGTGGGCCAGCAGGCGGCTGAAGAAGAGTTCCGGGGCAGTGGTGGCCACATCCATGGGATCGCTGACCTGACGATGCAGGAAGAAGGTTTCCCGCACGTGATCCAGCAACATGAACAGAATGATCAGCCCGCGCAGGGCATCGATCGAGCGCAGCCGTGAAGACGGCGCGGGGGTCGAGGGAACAGCTGTTGTCATGGGAAGTTCTTGTCCGTTGAGGGCTGTAACAAATGCATGAGGCTTCAGCGGGCAAGCTCGCTCACACAAAACGCCGCGCGCATTGTGCCGCAGTCAGGCTTGCCCGTGACAGTGCGATATGCTCAGAACTCGTTCTGCAGGGCTTTATAACCGCGAACCAGATCAATATTGGTGTGCGCCACATCCTCCGAGAACTCCGATGCCGAGATACTCACCGGCGGGAACTGCGAAAGATCGGTGTTCGGACCGATACGGGTGGTGGATGGCACGTAGAAACTGTCCGGCAGATCACGCCCGTCAACCACCGAGTTATGGCGCACGACGCTGCCATTCCCCACCTGGCAGTTGAACAGCACGCTGTTGAAACCGACGAAAACCCGGTCGCCCACCGTGCAAGGGCCGTGCACGATGGAACGATGGGCAATGGAGGTGTATTCGCCGATGGTCACCGCCGCACCGGACTTGGAGTGAATGACCACGCCATCCTGGATGTTGGAATTGGCACCGATGATGATCGGGTCCATATCGCCATTGGCGTTGACCTCGTCGGCGCGGATCACGGCATAGGGACCGACAAAGACGTTGTCCTTGATGATGACCTTGCCGCAGATAATCGCGGTTTTATCGATGTAGGCCGACTCGGCAATGACCGGCAGATGGCCGGAAGGATTCTTGCGGATCACGGTGGTAGTCCTCAGGACATGTAGTTGGAGGTATAGGCCACGGCATCGTGGGGGTGCAGGCTTTCCAGGTGACGTACACCGACACTGGATGCAGCGAACAGTCCTTCCAGTGCCTGCTGGATCTTGCGGGCAGCGTCTTCGACGTACATCAGGTTCTGGCCATTGAGACGGGCAAAAGCCTGCTCGTCGGCGCGTTTGACGGCGGTCTGCACCGGAGTGCCCAGGGCGCTTTCGGTGGCATCGATCAATGCCATCAGACCAAGAGCGGTGGCCTGTTCCGAGATGCGTACCTGAACCGTTGCCACGCTGCGCTGGCTATGGGGTGTCGCGAAGGAAGCATTGTCACGCAGCCAGACCGCCGCCTGATCGGGCGTCAGCGTTTCCTGCCCGGCAAAGCGCTTGAGAAACGCCTCTTCCACAAGCTGACGCGACAGAGCCGCCGAACACGGGCAAGTCGAGGAATAAGTGACATCCACCGAGACATCAAGGGACAACCGGCCTCCCGCCCAGAGCGCACACAAGGTCACCGGGTAGGATTTCCAGCCACTCAGGCCTTGGGTCTTCAATGCCGGTCGACGGCACAACAGATTGAAATTCACCTTGAGCCGGGCGCGGCTGGAATGGCAGTCGGCATGGCTGGTCACCATGGCTTCAAGCAGCGCCGACAGGGTGCCGGGAGTGAATGGCTGATGTTCGGCAAAGCTGTCGAGCAAGGTATAGAGGCGCGACATATGAATGCCCTTGACGCCAGGGTCGGCCAGATCGACCTGCAGATCCACATAGGCATGTATCGGATGCGTCACACCGGGTTCACTCAGCAGAATCGGGACTTCGACACCTTGCATGCCTACCCAGTCAAGGGGGATCGGGACTTTGGAAACTTCCGTCAGGGCAACGTCAGGGAGGGGGTTCTTCATTTCTGTAGTTCATCTCGTTGGCCTGCTTCGCCACCACGGGCGAAGCATGATGTAAGCGATATGGGCAACGTTCTACGCCAGCCAATATTGATACACTATAACATTAACAACCAGAGAACCAGACATGCCTGCTCAGGTATTACCACTCAGGTTTTCGCCAGCTCCTCGATCAGGAAATACCGAAATGCACTGACCGCAGCAGGCAGGTTGCGCCCGGCCATGCTCTGCAACTCGATGCGTCGGGCTTTCATCCCTTCGTCGCTGATCGGCAGGGAGCGGAGTTCCTTGCCCAGCAGACGTCTGTCCAGCGTCATTTCACTGGACAGACTGATGCCGCCCTCCTCCCTGACAAAGCGCAGCAGCGCGCCGATGTAATTGCTGGTCAGCACCGGATCGAACAACAGGCCCTGCACGCCGCAGCAGATATCGAACAACTGGCGAAGTGTCGTATCGGTATTGGTCAGGGCGATGGCATAGGGTTGAAGCTCTGCCAGCGAGACTTCGGGGCGTTCAGCCAGAGGATGGGTATTGCTCACCACCGCGCAGATGGCACCGGTATGGATGTACTCGACCTTGATTTCCTTTTGCGGGGTCAGGCTGAACGTCAGGCCAAGGTCGGCATCGCCGGAGCGGACCTTTTCCGTTGCCTGAGCCGGTGCGCAGACTTCCAGAGAAAAGTGAATGCCCTGATAGATCCGCCGAAATAGCGCGATAGCCTTGGGCAGAAACTCCAGCGCGAAACCTTCGGAACAGGCGATGCGGACATGCCCGCGTTGCAAACCGTGCAACTCGGTGATTTCCAGTACGACCTGCTCGGCTTCGAGCTGGGATTTGCGCGCATAGGCGGCCAGGCGTATCCCCGCCTCGCTCAACACCATGCCTCGGGCACGCCGCTCGAACAGCATCGCGTCCAGATCCCGCTCCAGCTTGGCAATCTGGCGACTGACCGCCGATGCCGCGACATTCAGTCGCAATGATGCCTCACTGATCGACCCGCAGCGTGCCACTTCCAGAAAGTAGCGCAAAGCGGTGGACTGCACACCGTAGAGCTGCATGAATGCCTCCAGCGTTGCCTTTTCGGCAAAGTAAGTATCGAAAGATTGTGCTTGTGGCATTGATACGCTTTGCCTAGAGTCATGTCGAGGCCTAATAAAACCATTGCCTGCTTGTACCCCCTTCTCCTTTCGCATTTGCGATTCACTGCCCTTTGATAAAACCACTTCGCCTTAGGGAGACGACGGCATGGGCATCAAAGGTTTCGCTCGCAGCATTGCGCTGCTGGGCTTGTTCAGCAGCTTTACCGCCTTCGCAGGCAAATCCGACGACACCCTGGTTTACGCATCCGACAGTGAACCTGAAAACATCAGCCCCTATCACAACGACTTGCGCGAAGGCGTCATCCTCGGTCGCCTGATCTGGGACAACCTCGTCTATCGCAACCCTGACAGCGGCCAGCTTGAACCCATGCTGGCCACCAGCTGGAAACAGGTCGACGACAGCACCATCGATTTCGAATTGCGCCAGGGCGTGAAATTCCACAACGGCGATGCCTTCACGGCAGACGATGTGGTGTTCACCCTCAACTACGTGGTGTCGCCAGGCGCCAAGGTTGTCACCGTACAGAACGTCGACTGGATCAAGAGCGCAGAAAAGCTGGGGGATTACAGCGTCCGCCTGCACCTGAAAAAGCCCTTCCCGGCCGCCCTCGAATACCTGTCCAACGCTGTACCGATATTCCCGAAAAACTATTTCGAGAAAGTCGGCCTGGCTGAGTTCAGCCGCAAACCGGTGGGCACCGGTCCCTACAAGGTGGCGTCCATCACGAGCGGCGTCGGCGTGAACATGGACAAGAACCCGGACTACTTCCAGGGCAGCCCACAAGGCCAGCCGAAGATCGGTCATATCCAGTTCAAGGTGATTGCCGACTCTGAAACACGCCTTGCCGAGCTGATGACCGGTGGCGTTGACTGGGTCTGGCGTGTGGCACCCGATCAGGCGCAAAGCCTCAAGGGCATGCAGAGCCTGGTGGTCACCAGCGGCGGGACCATGCGCATCGGTTTCCTGATTCTCGATGCCCGCGGCACCTCCAGCGCCGATTCGCCCATGAAGCACCTCAAGGTGCGTCAGGCAATCAACCACGCGATCAACCGCGAGGGTCTGGCTTCACAACTGGTGGGCGGCGAAAGCAAGCCGCTGCAAGTGGCCTGCTACCCGGGCCAGTTCGGTTGCGACACCACGGCTGCGACTGTCTACAACTATGACCCGGCCAAGGCCAGGGCACTGCTTGCCGAGGCGGGCTATCCCAATGGTTTCGAGACGGAAATCTTCGCCTACCGCGACCGCGACTATGTAGAAGCCATTATCGGCAACCTGCGCGCCGTAGGGATCAACGCCAAGCTTCGCTACCTGAAATACGCGGCACTGCGTGATCAGCAGCGCGGTGGCAAGGTGCCGATGTCGTTCCAGGCCTGGGGCTCGTTCTCGATTCTCGACACCTCGGCTTCGGCCGGTACCTGGTTCAAGGGCAACCCGGACGACAACATCAAGGACCCGCAAGTCCAGGGCTGGCTGCAAACCGCAGACAACGCGCTGGACCCTCAGGTGCGCAAGGACAACTACCGCCTGGCCTTGCAGCGCATCAGCGAACAGGCTTATTGGGCACCGCTGTTCAACTACTCGATGAACTATGCGTACGTCTCGGACCTGAACTTCAAGCCGTACCCGGACGAGCTGCCCCGCTTCGTCCTGTCGAGCTGGAAGTAAGCGCACCCTGAAATCAACCGGTGAGTGCGGCACGACTGCGCACTCATGTTCCTCCCATGGATACAGGGTCACTTGCCATGTCCGGATTCCTTTTGCGTCGTCTTGGTATCGCCCTGTGTGTAGCGATTACCGTGTCGATCATCAGCTTCTCTCTCTTGCACCTTTCCGGTGACCTGGCCACCGCCATTGGCGGACCGGAAGCCACCAGCGAACAGATCGAGCAGATCCGCGTGCAGTACGGCCTCGACAAACCGTTGGTGACGCAATACTTCAACTGGCTGAGCGACCTGCTGCACCTGGACCTGGGTGATTCGTTCTTCTTTCAGGAGTCGGTCTACAACCTGATTGCCTCGCGACTGTCCATCACCTTGGGCCTGGGTGCCATGGCGTTGGGCATCGCCCTGTTGATCGCCATTCCTCTGGGGGTGCTGGCCGCCGTCAAGCGCGACACCTGGATCGATCGTCTGGCCCTGAGCATCGCTGTTCTCGGTCAGGCAATGCCCAGCTTCTGGTTTGCCCTGATGCTGATCGTGGTGTTCTCGGTCACGCTGAAATGGCTGCCGGTTTCCGGCAATGCCACCTGGGCGCACTTCGTCATGCCGGCGATTGCCCTAGGCTATTACGCCACCCCGGCCATCATGCGCCTGACCCGCGCCGGGATGCTGGATGTACTCAATTCCGATTACATCCGCACAGCTCGCGCCAAGGGCCTGCGCCCTTCGACCGTGCTGTTCAAGCATGCGCTGCGCAATGCCCTGATCCCGGTGGTGGCGCTGGCTGCCGTGGAATTCGGCTTCATGCTCGGCGGCTCGGTGGTCATCGAAACCGTGTTCTCCCTGCAAGGCATCGGTCAACTGGCCTGGGATGCCATCGCCCGTGACGACTTCCCGGTGGTGCAGGCCGTGGTGCTGCTGATTGCCGTGATCTACATCGTCCTCACCCTGCTGGCCGACGTGCTCAACGCACTGCTCGACCCACGCATTCGCGTTAAATAGGAGGCCCCATGAGCACCACAACCTCACCCGCTCTGGCCATCAACGATTACCAGCCACCGGCCAAAAGCATGCTGCGCAGCCTGCGCAACAGCCTGCTTCACCGCGGCTTTGCGATTGGCATGTTGCTGCTGGCTGTCATTCTGTTCGGTGCGCTGTTCGCGCCCTGGCTTGCGCCTTACGACCCTTACGCCCAGGACGTCATGCTGCGCATGAAACCTCCGGTATGGATGGCCAACGGTTCATGGGACTACATTCTGGGCACCGACAAGCTGGGGCGCGATTACCTCTCCCGTCTGCTCTACGGGGCGCGGATCTCGCTGTTCATCGGCTTCTCGGCAGCGCTGATTTCCGGCCTGATCGGCACCGTCATGGGCCTGCTGGCAGGTTACTTCGGCGGCAAGGTCGACGCCGTGATCAGCTACCTGATCACCACGCGACTGGCCATGCCCGTGGTGATGGTCGCCCTGGCCTCGGCCTCCTTGATGGGCGGCTCGCTTAAAGTGGTGATCATTCTGCTCGGCTGCCTGCTCTGGGACCGTTTTGCCGTGGTGGTACGTGCCGCCGTGCAACAGATTCGCGACGCCGAATATGTCGCCTCGGCCCAGGCGCTGGGCTGCTCGACCTTGCGCATCCTGACCAGTGAAATCCTGCCCAATCTGGTGGGCGCGCTGATCGTGGTCGCCACCCTGGAGATGGCCCACGCCATCCTTCTGGAGTCTGCGCTGTCGTTCCTGGGCGTGGGCGTGCAACCGCCGATTCCATCCTGGGGCCTGATGATCGCCGAGGGCAAACCCTACATGTTCTTTTCCCCCTGGGTCATTGCCATCCCTGGCGTCGCACTGATGGTGCTGGTGCTGGGTATCAATCTGGTCGGTGACGGCCTGCGTGACCTGATCCTGCCCGATGGGCGCAACTGACAGAGGATATCCGGACATGGCTCTCTTGCATGTTGAAAACCTGCGCGTCGATATCCCTTTGGGCCAGGAAACCCTGCATGCCGTTCGCGGCCTGGATTTCCATGTCGAACGCGGCGAAATGCTGTGCATCGTCGGCGAGTCGGGATGCGGCAAGTCCCTTACCTCCCTGGCGCTCATGGACCTGCTGCCACGCAAGGCAAAACGCACGGCAACGCAGTTCAGCCTGGACGGCATCGATATGCTGACCCAGAGCGAACGCCAGATGTGCGACCTGCGCGGCAACCGTCTGGCCATGATCTTTCAGGAACCCATGACCTCGCTGAACCCGGCCTACAGCATTGGCGATCAGTTGTGCGAAGTGCTGCTGCGCCACCGCAAGGTATCGCGCAAGGACGCCATGCTGCGTGCGGGCCAGATGCTGGAAAAGGTCGGCATCAGCAATGCGGGCGAACGCCTGCGCCAATACCCGCATCAATTGTCGGGCGGCCTGCGCCAGCGGGTCATCATCGCCATGGCCTTGATGTGCGAACCCGATGTGATTATCGCCGACGAGCCGACCACGGCGCTGGACGTGACCATTCAGGCGCAGATCCTGCGGCTGATTCGCGACATCCAGAAGGAGTTCGGCATGGCCGTGATCTTCATCACTCATGACCTGGGACTGGTCGCACGCATCGCAGACCGGGTGGCGGTGATGTACGCCGGGCAAATCGTCGAAACAGCCCCCGCCGTGCAGTTGTTCGAGAACCCGCAGCACCCTTACACACGCGGCCTGCTGGCCAGTATTCCGATTCCGGGGCGCACCCAACCGGGTCAGCCGCTGGGGTCGATTCCCGGCTTGGTGCCGAGCCTGGTGGGCGAACAGCAGGGCTGCGCATTCCGCAACCGCTGTTCGCAGGCGGTTGCAGCCTGCGCCAGCCATGTACCGGCAGTGGAAAGCGACGAGCACATGGCCCGTTGCCTGTTTGCCACGCCCGGAACTACAGCCGTCTTCCACCGGGAAGGAGCACTGTCATGAAAAAAGATATCGCTCTGGAACTCTGTGATATCCGTCGCGAGTTCAAGATCAATCGTGGCTTCTTCAAACCGACCGCCACCCTGAAAGCCGTGGATGGCGTGTCCCTGCGCCTGATGCGTGGCGAAACCCTGGGGCTGGTGGGTGAATCCGGCTGTGGCAAGAGCACCTTGGCAAAGATGCTGCTGGGCCTGCTGCCACCCAGCAGCGGTGATGTGCTGGTCAACGGTAAACACCTGGCCGCCACCGACCGCAAGGAAATGGCGCGACGCATCCAGCCGATCTTCCAGGATCCCTACTCTTCGCTGAACCCACGCAAGACCCTGCGCGAAATCGTCACCCTGCCGATGATCGTGCACGACATCGGCACCACTGCCGAACGCCGCAAGCGTACCGAAGACATGCTGGATGTGGTCGGCCTGCCAAAACGCGTGATCGACAGCTACCCCAGCCAGCTTTCCGGGGGCCAGCGGCAGCGGGTCGCCATCGCCCGGGCGCTGATCATGCGTCCGGATGTGTTGATCTGTGACGAGCCCACTTCCGCGCTGGACGTTTCGGTGCAGGCGCAGATTCTCAATCTGCTGCAGGACCTCAAGCACGAGTTCGGCCTCACTTACCTGCTGATCAGTCACAACCTGGCAGTGATCGAACATCTGGCCGATCGGGTTGCGGTGATGTATCTGGGCCGTATCGTCGAAGAACGCAGCCGTGAATCGCTGTTTTCCGAGCCGGGCCACCCTTATACCCAGGCACTGCTGGACTCGGTGCTGACACCCGACCCGCATCTGGGCATTCCCGATCTGGGCCTGCACGGCAACTTTCCCAATCCGATGTCGCCCCCGACCGGCTGCGCATTTCACCCGCGCTGCCCCAGTTGTGGCGACACCTGCAAGCAACACTACCCGGCCCATGCTTCCGTCAAGGGCGGAACCGTGCGCTGCCATCTTCGCGACACCCCTCAAAAACTGGAGCTCGTTGCCTCATGAGTAGTCGCTCGAATGCTATCGAAAATGTCTGCGAACAATTCGACAACGGCGCTTTCTTCGCCCTGCTGCAAAGCAGCGTCGCCTACCCGACCCAAAGCCAGGAAGCCGCCAGCCTGCCGGAGCTTTATCGCTACCTCAAAGAGTTCATCACTCCACATGTGGAGCGCCTGGGTTTCAGCGTGCAGATCCATGAAAACCCGGTGGCCGGACGCGGCCCGCTGATGATTGCCACCCGTATCGAAGATCCGCAACTGCCAACCCTGCTCAGCTATGGCCACGGCGATGTGGTGCGCGGCTACGACGCGCAATGGTACGAAGGCCTGTCGCCCTGGAATGTCGTCGAACGGGGCGAACGCTGGTACGGTCGCGGCACGGCGGACAACAAGGGTCAGCACCTGATCAACCTGACGGCACTGGAGCAGACCCTCAAGGCCCGTGACGGCAAGCTGGGTTTCAACGTGAAACTGTTGCTGGAAATGGGCGAAGAAGACGGCTCCCCTGGCCTGCGTGCCTTTTGCGAAGAGCACAGCGAAGCGCTGGCGGCCGATATCTTCATTGCTTCCGACGGCCCTCGTCTGGCGGCATCACGCCCGACGCTGTTTCTCGGCTCACGGGGCGTCTTCAATTTCGAGCTGAATGTGGACCTGCGCGAAGGCGCCCATCACTCCGGCAACTGGGGCGGGCTGCTGGCCAACCCAGGCATCATCCTGGCCAATGCCATCGCCAGCATGGTGGATGAAAAAGGTCGTGTGAAAGTCGCCGGTCTCATGCCCGGGGCCATTCCTGAAAAAGTACGCGAAGCACTGAGCGATATCGAAGTCGGCGGCGGCCCTGGCGACCCGGATATCGACCCACACTGGGGCGAACCCGGTCTGAGCCTGAGCGAAAAGGTGTTCGGCTGGAATACCCTGGACGTCCTGGCATTCAAGACCGGCAACCCGGACGCCCCGGTCCACGCCATCCCCGGCAAGGCCTTTGCCCATTGTCATATGCGCTTTGTGGTGGACAGCGACTACAACACGTTCATACCGGCCATACGTGCTCATCTGGATGCCCATGGCTTCAGCAATGTCGAGGTGAAACAAGGCCGGATCGACGTCATGAACGCCACGCGCCTGTCGCCTGACAGCCCCTGGGTGGAATGGGCGCTTGCTTCGCTGACCACCACCACGGGCAAGAAACCCGCACTGCTGCCCAACCTCGGCGGCTCGCTGCCCAACGATGTTTTTGCAGAAGTGCTTGGCCTGCCCACGGTCTGGGTGCCACATTCGTACCCGGCGTGTTCGCAGCATGCTCCCAACGAACACCTGCTGGCACCGGTGGTCAAGGAAAGCCTGCAAATCATGACCGGTCTGTTCTGGGACCTGGGCAATGATGCTGCACGCCTGGCCCGGGAACACAAGGCAATGGAGAACGCTCAGTGAATGAACTGCAAAAGCAGACCAGCCAATGGCTGGCCGGGCAATACGAGGCCATGGAGTCGCTGCTGCAACGGTTGGTCGATACCGACTCCAACAGCTACGACAAGGCAGGCGTCGACGCGGTGGGTGAATTGCTCGCCGCCGAACTGCAGGCCGACGGTATAAACGTCGAACGTATCGCCATCGCAGACTTCGGCGATGTACTGCTGGCCGAACTGCCCGGCGGTCCGGGCAAGCCGGTCCTGCTGCTGGGGCATCGCGATACGGTTTTCCCCAAGGGCACCACCGCCACTCGCGGCTACTCCCGCGATGACAGACTGGCCTACGGCCCTGGCGTCGCGGACATGAAAGGCGGGCTGGTGCTGAACTGCTTCGCCCTCAAGGCCCTGAAACGCCTGCCGCCCCTGCCTTTTCCGGTACAGATTCTCTATACCGGCGATGAAGAGATCGGCTCGGGCAGCGCTCGTGCCCATATCGAACGTCATGCCCGTGCCGCACAGGCCGTGCTCAATCCCGAGCCAGGGCGCGCCAGCGGCAATGTGGTCAGCGCACGCAAGGGTGGTGCCACGCTGATCATCGAAGTCAGCGGGCGCGCCGCTCATTCGGGCGTCAATCATGCCGACGGTGCCAGTGCCATCCAGGCACTGGCGCACAAGATCATCAAACTGCATGCCTTGACCGATTACGCGGCAGGCATCACTACCAATGTGGGTTTGATGTCTGGCGGCACTTCCAGCAATACCGTCGCCCCTACTGCCACGGCAAAGCTCGATGTGCGCTTTGTGGAACTCAGGCAATGGGATGAAATTCTCGCGGCCATTCAAGCCATCGTCGCCGAAGAGGAACTGCCCGGCACATCGGCGCGTCTGCTGGAGGCCACCACCTTCCTGCCCATGGAGGCCCGGCACAGTACCGAACTGCTGCGTCTCTATCAGCAACAGGCGACCGAGCTGGGTTTCAGTGTGGAAGGCGAATTCACCGGCGGCTGCGCCGACTCCGGATTCACCGCCAGCCTGGGCATACCGACCCTGTGCGGCCTGGGCCCGGTGGGCGGCAAGGTGCATACCGATCGCGAATACCTGGAACTGGCTACGCTGATTCCAAGAGGCCAGGCACTGGTCGCAACCATTCTGGCGCTGAATGAGTCACCCGCTCCCACCAGGTAGGAGCGCGCTTGCCGGCGGCTGGCTGCGTCAGCAATCGTAGATTTTGCGTTTTATATTCCAAGGACTGCTCCCATGCCTGACTCCGACCTCCTCAGCAAATCCGCCACCGAACTGCGCGCCCTGATCGGCAATAAACAGCTTTCTCCTGTCGAGTTGCTGAACGCCTGTATCCAGCGCATCGAAACCCTCAACCCGAAGATCAACGCCTTTTCCGCCACCTGTTTCGAGCGGGCTCATCAGGAGGCAAAAGAGGCCGAGCAGGCGGTGATGCAAGGCAAACCGCTGGGGTTGCTGCATGGTCTGCCCATCGGCATCAAGGATCTGGAAGAAACCGCCGACGTCCTGACCACTTACGGTTCACAACTGTTTCGCGACAACGTGCCCAGCCATGACAACCTGTTCGTGGCTCGCCTGCGCGGTGCCGGGGCGATCATGGTCGGCAAGACCAACGTCCCGGAGATGGGCGCAGGGGCCAACACCCGCAATGTGGTCTGGGGTGCCACCGGCAATCCCTTCGATCCGAACCTGAATGCCGGCGGCTCGTCGGGCGGCTCGGCTGCTGCGCTGGCCGTGGACATGGTGCCGCTGTGCAGCGGCTCCGATACCGGCGGCTCGTTGCGTATTCCCGCCGCCTTGTGTGGCATTGTCGGTCTGCGGCCTTCGCCGGGGCTGGTGCCCAGCGAGCGCAAGAAACTGGGCTGGACACCGATTTCCGTGGTCGGTCCCATGGGGCGAACCGTGGCCGACACGCTGCTGCAGTTGCGCACCTCTGCTGGCCTGGGCCAGTCCGACCCGCTGAGCTATGCCGTCGACAGCGACGAGTTCGCGCCCCGCCCCATCGACCTGAGCCAATTGCGCGTCGGCTACAGCGAAGACTTCGGCAGTTGCGCCGTGGATAATGAGATCCGCGCCGTATTCCGGGCAAAAATCGATGCTCTCAAGCCTCTGTTCAAGTCCTGCGAGGCCATCGACCTCAATCTGGAAAGCGCCCATCGCACGTTCGACGTCTTGCGAGCCGAAGCTTTCGTCGCCGGTCTTCAGGATGCCCATGAGCGTGATCCGGACGCACTCGGCCCCAACACCCGCGCCAACTATGAAATGGGCGCGGCCATGTCGTTGCAGGATTGCGTCAAGGCCCATGGCGAACAAAGCCGTATCTTCCGCAGCTTTCAGCAACAGTTCGAACGCTACGATCTGATCCTCGCCCCCACCACGCCGGTTTCGCCTTTTCCGTGGACCGAGCTGTATCTGCGTGAAGTCAATGGCGTACCGCTGGACAATTACTATCGCTGGCTGGCGCTGTGCTACACCATCACCCTGACCACCAACCCGGCGGTTTCGATTCCTTGCGGCCTCGATCACAAGGGCATGCCCTTCGGCCTGCAAGTGATCGGCGGCTTCCGGGGCGATGCAACCCTGATGGCCTGCGCCCAGGCACTTGAAGAGGCCAGCACCGGCGACCCACGCCTTGCCCGCCCAAGACCGGACCTGCAAAAGCTGATGGACTCGGCAGTGAACCTGACACATATCGTCACCCACCCACCGATTTATGGCGGATCGAGCACTCGCAAGCCGGATATCGGGGCGATGTGAAATGCATGGCCGGGCGGACAGCGCCATAATGCCCGGCCATTTATCTCAAGGAGCCTCACCCTGTGGCCGTTTCCCAAGCCATCCTGCCGATATTTCTGCTGATCGTCCTGGGGTATGTGCTGGGACGCCGCAAGGCGCTCACTCCCGACAGTACCAAGGCCCTGAGCAATCTGGCCTTCAAGCTGTTCATGCCCATGGTGCTGTTTACCGGCATGGCCAAGGCGCCACTGCACGATGGCCTGGATATCCGGATACTGGCGGCCTACTTCGTGCCTGCGCTGATGGTCTTTGCAGTGGTCAATCTGGTGAATCACCGTTTTGCCGGCAAGCCGACGCCCTTTGGCCTGACGGCGAGTTTTTCCAATAACGTATTGATCGGCATTCCGATGATTGCCAGTCTGTTCGGCAATCCGGGGCTGGTTCTGCTGTTTACCGTGATTGCCGTTCACAGCCTGTTGCTGTTCAGCTTCCAGAGTCTGTACGACAGCTTTGCGGGCAACGAACCGTTCAATTCACGCTCCTTGATTGCAAGCCTGGCCAACCCGATGATCATCGGTCTGTTGCTGGGCGTGGCGCTGAACCTGTCCGGCCTGGCATTACCGGACTGGGCCGATCACCTCACCACCTGGCTGGCCCAGGCTGCCCTGCCCTGCGCCCTGATCGTATTGGGTGCCAATCTTTCCAGCTACCGACTGACTCCCAGCGCCGAAGCAATGGGCATCACCTTCGCCAAACTGGCGCTGATGCCGCTGCTGGTGTTGCTGGCCTGTATCGTTCTGGGTATCGAAGGCCTGCCGCGAGCCGTGCTGGTGCTGATGGCGGCCGGACCGTCGGGGGTCAATGTGCTGGGCTTTGCGCGGAGCCTGCCGGATGTGCAGAAAACCAGTTCGGCGATCTGCATGACCACCATTCTGTCGGCGGGGACATTGCCGCTGTGGATGTGGATCGGGACGCGGTTATAGGAGCGAATTCATTCGCGAATGAATTCGCCCCTAAAAAGGCAGAGCTCAGACAGCCACTGCTTCTACCTTGCGATGCTTCTCGTACAGGAAGCTCAGCACCGCATGGCGATACTGGTTGTACAGCGGATCATCGGCCATGGCGATGCGGTTGCGTGGACGCGGCAGTTCGATCTTGAGGATTTCGCCGATGGTCGCCGACGGACCGTTGGTCATCATCACGATACGGTCGGAAAGCAGCACCGCTTCGTCAACATCATGGGTGATCATCAGCACTGTGTTCTGCAACTCGCTCTGGATACGCATCACCTCGTCCTGCAAGTGCGCACGGGTCAGGGCGTCCAGTGCGCCAAAGGGTTCGTCCAGCAGCAGGACCTTGGGCTGCATGGCCAGCGCACGGGCGATGCCGACACGCTGTTTCATGCCGCCGGACACTTCACTCGGACGCTTGTGCAGGGCATGGCTCATGCTGACCATATCCAGGTTGTACAACACCCATTCATGGCGCTCGGCCTTGCTCTTGCTGTGCTTGAACACCTTGTCGACCGCCAGCGCCACGTTCTCGTAGACCGTCAGCCAGGGCAACAGTGAATGGTTCTGGAACACCAGACTGCGATCCGGGCCCGGGGCGCGAACCTCCTTGCCATCCAGAATCACAGCACCGCTGGTGGACTCGGTCAGCCCGGCCACAATATTCAAGACCGTCGATTTGCCGCAGCCCGAGTGGCCGATGATCGAGATGTACTCGCCACGCGCCACTTCCAGGTTGACGCCAGTCAGAACCTGGCTGGAAACGCCGTCACGCTCGAAGGTCTTGCTGACTTTTTCGATGCTCAGGTACTTGTCTTGCGCATTCATGTGCTTGCTCCTTAACCGGCCGATGTGCCGCGAGTGACCAGATGACCGATCAGGGCCACCAACCGGTCGAGTAGAAACCCGACGACACCGACATAGATCAGCGCCAGGATGATGTCGCTGATGCGCGAGGCGTTCCACGCATCCCAGATAAAGAAGCCGATACCCACGCCGCCGATCAGCATCTCGGCGGCAATGATCGCCAGCCAGGAAAGACCGACGCCGATGCGAAGGCCGGAAAAGATGTACGGCGCAGCGGCAGGCAGCATGATCTTGCAGAAGTACTCCACGCCATTGAGACGCAGGACCTTGGCCACGTTGCGGTAATCATCGGGAATGTTGCGTACACCCACCGAGGTATTGATGATGATCGGCCAGATTGCAGTGATGAAAATCACGAAAATCGCCGATGGATGGCTGTCCTTGAAGCCGGCCAGCGACAGCGGCAGCCAGGCCAGTGGCGGCACGGTGCGCAGGATCTGGAACAGCGGGTCCAGTGCCCGCATGGCCCAGGCCGACTGGCCGATCAGGACACCGAGGCTGATCCCGGCGACCACTGCCAGTGTGTAGCCGTAAGCGACACGTTGCAGGCTGGCGAGCAGTTGCCAGGCCATGCCCTTGTCATTGCCGCCGTTGTCATAGAACGGATGGATGATCAGTTCCCAGGTTTCATGGATGACTTGAGTCGGCGGTGGCAAGGCCGCGCCCTTGCCGCTGCAGAGCATTTGCCACAGCAATAGAAACAGAGCGCCCACCACCAGCGGTGGCAATACACCCTGCACCATGACCTGACGCAGGTTCTTGATTCTGGCAGGCCAGCGGCTGGCGGGCTTGCCGGTGACGGTCACGGGCTCCCCCGCGGCCTTGAAGCTTTTACTTTCAGCGTTCATCGATTTCTCCCAAGCGAGTGGCCACTATCAGGACAGAGCCTTGATGGTCTGGCTGTCCAGGTAGGCCTGCGGGTTTTGCGGATCAAAGGTCTTGCCATCGAAGAACTTCTCGATGCCACGCGAGGTGGAGGCCGGAATCTGTGCCGCCGGTACGTTCAGTTCGGCCGCTGCCTTACGCCAGATGTCTTCGCGGTTGACCTTGTCCACCAGCGCCTGGCTGTCGAAGCCCTGCGGCAGGTAGCCCCAGCGTTTGTTTTCGGTGAGGAACCACAGGTCATGGCTCTTGAACGGGTAAGATGCGAACTCGTTCCAGTAGCGCATCATGAACTGACTGTTTTCCACGACCTTGCCGGTGCCGTAGTCGAAGTTGCCTTTCATGCGCTGCACGATGTCGTCATAAGGGGCGTTGATCCAGCGGCGCTTGGCGCAGATCTGCGCAACCTCTTCCTTGTTTTCCGGCTGGTCGCAGAACATCTGCGCTTCCATCACCGCCTTGAGCAAGGCCTTGGCCGAATTGGGGTTGGCGTCTACATAGTCGGCACGCAACGCCAGGGCTTTTTCCGGATGGTTGTTCCAGATTTCGCTGGTGGTGTTGGCGGTGTAGCCAATCTTCTGATTGACCAGTTGCCCGTTCCACGGCTCGCCCACACAGAAACTGTCCATGCTGCCGACCTTCATGTTGGCCACCATCTGTGGAGGCGGCACGACGATCGTCGACAGGTCCTTGTTCGGGTCGATGCCACCCGCTGCCAGCCAGTAGCGCATCCACAGGTCATGGGTGCCGCCGGGGAAAGTCATCGCGGCATTGATGCTCTTGCCTGCTGCTTTCTTGGCATCCAGTGCAGCCTTGAAAGGTGCCGAGTCGAGGCCCAGCTTCAGGTCGGCGTATTCCTTGCCCACGGAAATGCACTGACCACCCACGTTCAGACGCGCCAGGATGTACATCGGGACAGGCCGGTTATTGGGCGTGATCTTGCCTGCGGCGATCAGGTAAGGCATGGGCGTCAGGATGTGCGCACCATCGATGCCATTGCTGGCCGAGCCCAGTACCAGGTTGTCGCGGGTGGTGCCCCAGGACGACTGTTTCAGCACTTCGACACCGGTCATGCCATGTTTGGCGAAAAAGCCTTTCTCGTCAGCGACGAACAGCGGCGCCGCATCGGTCAGGGCAATAAAGCCGAGCTTGGCACTGGTGGTTTCCAGGCCATCGGTGCCGGCAGCCCAGACCACGGACTGCAAGCCCGGCGGCAGAATGCTCAATGCCGCACCACCGCCCAGCAAGCCCAGCGACTGTTTGAGGAAAGACCGCCGAGGCGCATTTTCCGGGCTGTCTTGCTCGTGGCTATCTGGCTTCTCGTCCATATCAATCCCCCAAAAACACGCATAAAAAAACGGCGTACACACGCTCCAGGCCTTTGCCGATGAACGTGTGGACGCCGTTGTCCGGAATTCGCTTATGTGCCGCGGCCTTCGTCTTGAAGCACCCGGCCTGCACAACCTGCAAAGCAGTTTGCATGCCAGCTTTGCAGCGACCGCGGATCGCGTGGGTTGCAGCCAGGATGATGGGCCTGGAACGCTGCAGGTCCCGGAATCGTTTCGCACATTACTGGGGCGCGACCTGCGCCGCTTGCCCGGCGCAAGTGCACAAGGGTCAGTGGCGTTTGCGTGGCGCAGGACGCGCTGCGGCGAAGGCCAGCAGAGTCTGGGAGACGTCGACCATACGCTGGCCGCGCTCCATCGCCGACTGGCGCAGACGCTCATAGGCCTGGCCTTCGCTCAACTGATGTTCATCCATCAACAGACGCTTGGCCCGCTCGATCAGCTTGCGTTCGTTGAGGGCCTGTCGTGCTTCTTCGAGTTCATCGTTGGCGCTCAGCAGGCGCTGGGTCTGGGACTGCAACAGATCCAGAACCGAACGCCCCAGATGCGGCCCCAGGCCATCGGCTGGCGGGCTGTCCAGATCGATGGCCTGAACACTGAACAGACGCGCCTGATCGACACTGCCTTCGGCTTCCAGGCTCACCAGACGGGTAAGCAATTGTCGATGGTTGTCCAGATCGGCACGGGCCTGCTTGATGCTCTCCTGACACTTGACCAGCAGCCCGTCGGCCAGATAGATCTCGATATCGCGCATGGCATCGATGCGCAGGGTGTTGAGGTCGAACCAGACCTCGGAAAGCATCGAATCGACTTTCTCGTCTTCCGAGGTTTTCAACGCAACGCCTCGCAAACGCCCCAGTTGCGCCACGCAATCGCTGCTTTCCTGATTGCGCCACAGGCGTCGTGCATCGTCGTCGGCAAACTGGATGAAGGTCTGGAAGCAACGCTCCTGGCTCTGCACCAGATGTTCCAGCCGGTCATGGGCTGTCGCATCGAAATAGCCCGCCAGAAACCCTCCCACACCACAGGCGCGCTCTTGTCCGGCCAGCTCCTTGCCCTGCATGAAATTGAACATTGCCACCAGCACACGGGTGACCACCGGATCGATAGCCGTGTCGGCAGCCTCGAACACCACCGCCAGCAAGCCACCGATCAGACGGCTCAGCACCATGGTGGCGTCCTGAGGGGTCAGCCGCTGCTCGCGAATACGCCGCCGCAAGCCGGGCAATTCATCCAGGCCATGCATGACATAGGCAATACGGTTGAACAGCCGGGCGCGGTCGGAGGCGCTGGCTGCGTCCAGATCGATACGCTCGAAACAGTCCAGTACACGGGCTTCGATGGCCTTGGCTTCGGCGGTCAGCACATCGAGTTGAGTCAGGTGATGGGCCTTGCCGCTGCCCAGATACATATTGGAATAACCACGCTCACGTTGCAGGGCATGCACCAGCTGGCCGACCTGCGTGACCATCTGGCAAGTGGAGGCCAATCCTTCCAGGCCTTCCAGTTCGCTGCGGCGCGCAGCCAACATGAAACGCAATGCTGCGGGCATGTTTTTATCAGTCATGGAATAGCTTCACGGTTGGAGTCGGGGGACTCCATGCAAAAGCAGGTCCATGCCGGATTCATCAGGGAAGAAGGCAGACACTACTGCGGGAGGCGGCTTGCCGGCCAAGGAGCCATGAACTTGTCTGTAGATGTCGCCAGCAAGCTGCCCTCCACACGTTTCGTTTGCGCCCCGACTGATCGACAGACAGCGCCAATCAGTTTGCACACGACCCCATTGATTACTGCTTGATGAAGTCCAGCAGATAACCATTGATCTCATCGATCAATGTCGTGCACATGCCATGGGAGGCACCAGGGATGATCTTCAGCACCGAGCCGTGCACCAGTTCCGCGCTTTTCAGGGCCGAAGCGGCGATGGGGACGATCTGGTCGTCATCGCCATGCAGGATCAGGGTGGGAATATCGAACTTCTTCAGGTCTTCGGTGAAGTCGGTTTCGGAAAACGCCTTGATGCAATCCAGCTCGCCCTTGATGGAACCCAGCATGCCGATGGCCCAGAAAGCATCGATGGTTCCCTGGGAAACGTCGGCACCCTCGCGGTTGAAACCATAGAAAGGTATCGCCAGATCCTTGAAGAACTGCGAGCGATTGCTCGTGACGCTGTCGCGAATGCCATCGAAGACTTCAATGGGCAGTCCTTCGGGGTTGGCCTCGGTCTTGAGCATGATCGGCGGCACTGCTCCAATCAGCACCGCCTTGGCCACCCGTCCGGTGCCATGACGGCCAATATAGCGGGCGACTTCACCACCGCCTGTAGAGTGCCCGATCAGGACCGCGTCCTTCAGGTCCAGCGCCTCGAACAGCTCGGCCAGATCGTCGGCGTAGGTGTCCATTTCATTGCCATCCCACGGCTGGCTTGAGCGGCCATGCCCGCGCCGGTCGTGAGCGATGACTCGGTAGCCGAGGCGGCCCAGGAAGTTCATCTGGGCATCCCAGGCATCGGCATCCAGCGGCCAGCCGTGGGAGAACACTATCGGTTGCCCGGTGCCCCAATCCTTGTAGTAGATCTCGGTGCCATCTTTGACTTTCAACAGGCCCATAAACATCAATCCTCATGTTATGCAGCAGTGACAGGAACAAGGACGACATTCGCGCGACGTCATACGCAATCGACGCATCGAAGGTGTGGGAGTTGAGACTAGACCGGAATAAGGGCAAAGCCTTGTGTGGATGTGCCCTGGTGGACCGATGGTTCGTTCAGGCAGGTTCGCGCTGGCTGTCGATGTAGCGAATGAGCGTGTTGACGGTCTGTTGCAGTTCGCCGGAGTTATCCAGCAGGAAAACCGAAGGATTAGCGGCCAGTACATTCACGGCAAAGGAAGCGTTGCGCTCCAGCCTTGCCTCGATTTCCGTGACCGACTCACGTCCTCGTGCCAACAGACGCTGGCGCAAGACCTGCTGATCGACGGTCAGCAACACCGCCAGCAGAGTCGGATAACGTACTTGTGCCTGCTGCAGATGAGCCCTTGAACCATTCATGAGCACGTTATGGCCTTCAAGCAGCCATTGGTCTATTTCGACAGGAATGCCGTAGCGCAGACCATTGGCCTGCCAGCTCAAGGCAAAGGCGCCCTGCTCACGCATGCTCTCGAACTGTTCGACGCTGACGGCCTGGGCCGCCTCACCCACGGCTTCGGCAGAACGGGTAATGACCCGCCGCACGATCCGGCAATCGTTGCGGGTCAAGGTTTCCCGTGCGGCATCCAGCAGGCTGTCCTTGCCTGAACCGGACGGCCCGATGAGATAGATCAACCTGCCCACCATCAAAACACCCTCGCCAGACATTGCGGGTAACGACAGGCCGTTGAGCGAATGAAGATGAACGACTCACACCACGGCCAGTAAAAGACTGGCCGGATGATAATCGTTCAGGTGGATATTCAGTAGCCCTGTTTCGTACCTCAGATACGGAAACTTCCCACCAATTGTTGCAAGCGGGCAGCCTGCTCTTCCAGCAGGTTGCAGGCATCCAGCGTCAGGCGCAGGTTATCGACACCCTGCTGGTTGAGGGTATTGATATGTGTGATATCGACGTTGATCGACTCCACCACAGCGGTCTGCTCTTCAGTTGCAGTGGCAACCGACTGGTTCATGCCGTTGATTTCATCGATACGCCGGGTGACGCTGCCCAGACGCTCACCGGCACGGTTGGCGATGCTCACGCTGTCTTCGCTCTGACGCTGGCTTTCGGTCATGTTCACCACCGCTTCGCGGGCTCCGACCTGCAGCTCTTCGATCATGGTCTGCACTTGCTGGGCAGAATCCTGAGTCCGGTGCGCCAGGTTGCGGACCTCGTCGGCCACCACGGCAAAACCACGGCCCGCTTCACCTGCGCGGGCAGCCTCGATGGCAGCGTTGAGGGCCAGCAGGTTGGTCTGCTGGGAAATGCTGGTGATGACCTCGAGAATCTGCCCGATATTGGCAGTCTTGCCATTGAGGCTCTCGATGTTGACACACGACTCGCTGATCTTGCCCGACAGCTCGTTCATCGCGGCAATGGTCTGCTGCACGACGCTCTGCCCTTCACCGGCCAGATCGCTGGCATCGCTGGACTGCTGCGAAGTGCGCGCAGCATTCTGAGCGATTTCCTGGGCGGCAGCGCCCAGTTGATTGATGGCTGCGGCAACACTTTCGGTACGGTTGGATTGCTGATCGGAGTTGGTCATGGACGAATTGGACGCCTTGACCACTCGCGTTGCGACTTCACCCAGTTGCCCGGCAGTGGAAGCCACTTCGCGAATCGAAGTGTGGATACGCTCGACAAAGTGGTTGAAGGATTGCGCCAGTTCACCGAACTCATCCTGAGAGGTAATGGCCAGCCGCTTGGTCAGGTCGCCCTCACCGTCCGCGATGTCACGCATGGCGCGCCCCATCTGGTGCAATGGCTGCATCAGCACACGAATCAGCAGGCCCAGCAACAGGATGATCACCAGTACGACCACGCCCATGGCGGCGATCGCCGAAGTGCGGAATTCGCTGAGCATCGCGTAGGCCGCCTCCTGATCCAGTACCAGAGCGACATACCAGTTCGCGGTTGAAATACCCTGGACCGGCGTGAAGGAGACGAACTCCGTCTTGCCGCCGGAGGTGATTTCACTGACCCCGGCCACGATCTTCGGCGTGTTGTCCGGATAGGCTTCGCTGATGTTCTTGAGGATCAGCTTGCTGTCCGGATGAATCAGGATCTTGCCATCGGCACTGACAATGTAGGCATAACCATGGCCGCCGAAATTCAGGGAGTTGATGGTCTTGCTGATGCTGTCCAGGGAAATGTCCGCACCCGCAACACCGGCGAACTGATTCTGGATCTTGACCGGAGCCGCCAGGGTGACCACCAGCTTGCCCGAAGAAGCGGCAATGTAAGGTTCGGTGACGATGACACCGGGCGCATTCTGCGCCGCCTTGTACCAGCCTCGGGTCCGCGGATCGTAATCGGCGGCACGATTGCCAGCCGGAATGGAAAACATCACGCCTTCGGTGCTGCCGAAGTAGCTGAGCTGGAAGTTCTCGCTGTAAGCCTGCAGACCGATTGCCCGCTGCAATTGAGGCAGGGCCTTGCCATCGAGGGAAATCTGCTGGCCCATGGACTGCAGCAGTTGCGAACGGCTTTCCAGCCAGGTCTGAATATTCTGCGTCGTCAGAGTACCCAGCTGTTGCAATTCGGACAGGACATTGGACTTCAAAGTTTGGCGTTGTCGATAATCATTGATGACAATAAACGCACTAAACGCGACAACCACAATCAACGCAGCCGCCAGCAGAATTTTCTTGCTGAAACCTAAACTTTTAATCATGAGGATACTTCCATGCAGAAACCGTAACGGCGATATAGCGATCACCAGAAAAGCCTGACAACTGTGTCGTTTCTACGAACCAGGGAGATTGACAAAAACCGCTGATTAGCCAGTAGGTGCATGCAATCCAGAAAGCTTTCAGCAACAGCTCGCCCCGGAAACGGAGCGAATTGATATCATACACACATGCATTTTCCATGACAATTTCAGCTTTTTATTTAAAAAGCCCTGTCTGAAAACGTTTTCTGATTAAAGTTTTTCATGGATGACGCCAATAAAGTGTCGAACAACCGCACTTAATGATCAGTCTGGCGAGTACACATATTTTTTAAACGGGTATGTCTTACTTACCCATAAACTTCTCATAAACTTTTTATTGGCTTTTTTCAACGCCGCTCATCGCATTGTATATACATCAGAGGATGTGCTGCGGATGCAGGCACTGAGATGCACCTCTCACAATCCATCGGCAAACGTGCACAGAGGAAAAAACTGACTATCGTTGAATCATCCGACGTATGAGGATGCCATCGATGACCCTTGAAAAACTGTTTGACGATTTGCACAGCCTGCCCAGCATTCCCAAAGTGGCCCAGGACCTGATGCTGCAGTTCGATAACCCCTCCTCCAACCTGGAAAGCATCGCCCGCAATATCGAGAAGGACCCGGTGATTGCAGCAAAGGTGCTGCGCCTGGCCAACTCGGCCCGGTTCCGTGGTTCCAGGGAGTCATCCAGTATCGAAGACGCAGCCATGCGCCTGGGGTTCAATACCTTGCGCACACTGGTGATGGCCTCGGCAGTGACCGGCGCTTTCAAGGCCGGACCGAGTTTCGATCTCAAGGCGTTCTGGCTCAAAAGCTTCCAGGTCGCCGGGATCTGCCGAATGCTGGCCAAGCAGACCGGCGCCGATCCTGAGATCGCTTTCACCTGCGGAGTCATGCATAACATTGGCGAACTGCTGATCCAGACCGGCGCGCCACAAGTGGCAGAGCGCCTGAACAACGCCGCCAAGGCCGGGACAGCAGGACGGGCAGCCAACGAAACACTGCAACTGGGCTTCGGTTATCCGGAGGTGGGTGAAGAACTGGCCCGGCGCTGGCAACTGCCGAAGGTGATTCAACAGGCCATCGCCTATCAGGCGCGCCCGATGCAGGCTCCCGAAAACGCTCCTCTGCCGCGCATCGTGGCTCAGGCCATCGTGATTTCCGATGCACTTGAAGCCCATGACGGCGCCACACCCGAAGCACAGAAGGCCGCTACTGGCCCGCTGACCGAGGAAGTGGATCTGGACGCCCTGTTCAAGGGCCTGCCGGCGGTACTGGAAGCGGACAAGGCGTTTTCACAGTTGCTGTCTTGATCATTATTCGCGACTGAATTGGCTCCTGCCGGGTTTTTACAGGAGCCAATTCAGTCGCAAAGGCTATTTCAGAAGCAAGCCTGAAACCAGGGCCTTGTTGAACATGGCCGGATCTTCCATCTGCGGTGCATGCCCCATGCCCTTGAACTCGACCAGGGTAGCTCCCGGGATCATCTCGGTAACCTGCTTGCCCAATACCTTGTAGTTGCCTATCCGGGCCTTGACCTCCGGTGGTGCAATGTCGCTGCCGATGGCCGTGGTGTCTGCATCGCCAATCATCAGCACGGTCGGGACCTTGAGTTTCGGGAACTCGTAGAAGACCGGCTGGGTGAAAATCATGTCGTAGATCAGTGCAGAGTTCCAGGCGACCGCTTTCTGGCCCGGTCCCTTGTTCAGACCGGCCAGCATATCGACCCACTTGTCATACTCGGGCTTCCAGCGGCCGTCGTAATACGTCTTCTGCTCGTACTGGCGAATTCCTTCGGCAGTCACCTTCAGCTCTCGTTCGTACCATTGATCGATGCTGCGATAAGGCACACCCAGGGCTTTCCAGTCTTCAAGACCGATCGGATTGACCATCACCAGCTTTTCGGTCTGTTGCGGATACATCAGCGCATACCGTGTAGCCAGCATGCCCCCGGTGGAATGACCGACCACCGACACCTTGTCGATCTTCAGGCTGGCCAGCAAGTCATGGGTATTGGTTGCCAGTTGCTGAAAGCTGTATTGGTAGTAACCGGGCTTGGTGGAGGTGCAGAAACCGATCTGGTCCGGCACCACAACGCGATAACCCGCAGCGCTCAAGGCCTTGATGCTGTCTTCCCAGGTAGCAGCACAGAAATTCTTGCCATGCATCAATACGGCCGTACGGCCATTGGCCTGGCCGGTGGGCGCAACATCCATGTAACCCATTTCCAGTTTCTGACCCTGGGACTGGAAGCTGAATTTTTTCAGGGTATGAGGATAGGTGAATCCCTCGAGTTGCTGACCATAGCTGGGCGTTTCGGCAAACACTGCGCCAGGCAGCGTCAGTGTCATGAGCAAGCCTGCGATCTTTACAGCACGCATAAAGAACCTCCTGTAGGAAATGGAGCGTGAACATGCGGGAACTCAGCATGCTGGCCTACAGACTTGCTCATGTCACGCAAGCAGACATTTCATAGTGTTAACGCCGAGTCATATAGACTGTCGCCATCCTTTCGAAGTACGACCCGCCATGGTGCAAAGGAATAACGATGAATCGCAATGAATTGCGCAAGGCAGACATCAACCTGATGGTGGTTTTCGAGACATTGATGCTGGAGCGCAATGTGACGCGCACCGCCGAAAAACTGTTTCTCGGCCAGCCGACCATCAGTGCCGCACTCAACCGGTTACGCAGCCTGCTCAACGACCCGCTGTTCATCCGGGTCGGCCATCGCATGGAGCCTACCGCTCGCGCCCATGAAATTCTCAGGCACCTGACTCCGGCACTGGATGCCATGTCCACGGCGCTCAGCCTGGCCAGTGATTTCGATCCCTCGGCGAGCACCATGACTTTTCGCATCGGCATGTCGGACGACGTGGAGTTCGGCTTGCTCCCCGCCTTGCTTCAGGCGATACGCAAGGAAGCGCCGGGCGTGGTGCTGGTGGTCAAGCACGTCGATTACCTGAATATCTCGGAAGTGCTGATGTCCGGCGAGATTACCGTAGGTATCTGCCTGACCCGCGACCTGCCGGCCAATGCCAAGCGCAAGCCATTGCGCAATGTTCAGCCACGTGTGGTCAGGGCCGACAAGTCGTCGAAGCCCATGACCCTGGATGAATACTGTTCTCGCCCTCATGTGGTGGTGTCCCATGCCGCAAACGTCAGCAGCTTTGCCGATGAGTGGCTGACGGCACTGGGGCGCAAGCGCAAGGTCGTGCTGTCCGTGCCACGCTTCACCACCCTGCCCGCGCTGATGGCCGGCACCGACCTGATCGCCGGTCTGTCCGACTTCACGGCCAGTGCCATGAGTGCGTTGGGGTTATTGCACGATGAGCCTTTGCCCTTCAGTACGCCGGGGCTGGATCTGTCGATGACATGGTTGAGCGTGATGGACAGCGATCCGGCAGAACGCTGGTTGCGCAGCCGGATCGAGGAATTCATGGGCGAGCACCGGACGGTGCCCGCCCTGGAGGGCATCAGCCAAAGCGACCGGTGATGTAGTCTTCGGTCTGGGTCTTGGAAGGCTTGGTGAAGATGGTGTCAGTGTCGCCGTGCTCGATCAGTTCGCCCATGAACATGAAAGCGGTGTAGTCCGAGCAACGGGCCGCCTGTTGCATGTTGTGGGTCACGATGATCACGGTGAACTGCTCTTTCAGCTCGGTGATCAACTGCTCGATACGACCGGTGGAGATCGGGTCGAGTGCCGAGGTCGGCTCATCGAGCAGCAGGACCTGAGGACGCAGCGCAATGGTACGTGCGATACACAGACGCTGCTGCTGACCACCGGACAGGCTGGTGGCGCTGTTCTTGAGCTTGTCCTTCACTTCATCCCACAACGCGGCACCACGCAGGGCCTGCTCGACGCGGTCTTCCATTTCACGGCGCGAGAGCTTTTCGTGGTGGCGGATGGCGTAGGCGATGTTCTCGAAGATCGACATCGGGAACGGTACCGGCTTCTGGAACACCATACCCACCTGACTGCGCAGACGGTTCATCGAATAGCCCGGTGCCAGGATGTTTTCGCCATTGAGCAGCACTTCGCCGCGCGCTTCCTGTTTCGGGTACATCGAGTAGATACGGTTGAACACACGCAGCAGAGTGGACTTGCCGCAGCCGGACGGGCCGATGATCGAGGTGATCCGCTTTTCAGGGATCATCATGTCGATGGATTTCAGTGACTTCTGTTCGTTGTAGAAAAACTCCAGACCACGCACTTGGATCTTGGTTTTTTCGTTGGCAAGGGAAAGGTTGTTCATCAGGACGCCCTATTGCGCAGAAGAATTAAGCGAGAAAGCAGACTCAGAACCAGTACGAAGAGCGTCATGACCAATGCACCGGCCCAAGCCAGGGAGTGCCAGTCTTCGAACGGGCTCATGGCGTACTGGAAGACCACCACCGGAACGCTGGCGATAGGCTTGAGCAGGTCGCTGCTCCAGAACTGGTTGCCGAAAGCGGTGAACAGCAGTGGCGCGGTTTCGCCGGTGATACGTGCCAGCGCCAGCAGAACGCCTGTCACCACGCCCGCCTTGGCGGCACGCAGGACGATTTGCAGGGTCAGCTTCCATTGCGGCACACCCAGGGCCAATGCGGCTTCGCGCATGGTCGAAGGTTGCAGTTGCATCATTTCGTCGGTAGTACGCACCACCACCGGAATCACCAGCAACGCCAGGGCCAGGGCACCGGCAATCGCCGAGAAACCGACCTGTTGGCCTGTGAACTGGTTGAGCGGCAGCACGACCACGGTGTACACGAACAGACCCAGAACAATCGACGGCGCCGACAGCAGAATGTCGTTGATGAAGCGCACCGCATTGCCCAGCTTGGAATAGCGGGCGAATTCGGCCAGCCAGATACCGGCCATCAGGCCGATTGGCGTACCGATCAGCAGGCCGATGCCGGACATCAGCAGGCTGCCATAGAACGCGTTGGCCAGACCGCCTTCGACACCCGGCGGCGGGGTCATGCCGGAGAACAGTTGCAGGTTCAGGGCATCGATGCCCTTGATGATGGTGGTCAGCAGAATCCACACCAGCCACAACAGACCGAATGCAGTGGCACCGCAGCTGAGCACCATTGCAATCTTGTTCTTGATATTGCGAACCCGGTACAGGCGCTCGTTACCGGTCACGTCGTTACTCATAACCCCTCCTTACGCGAAAGACGCGACAACATCAGACGTGCAAGGGCAAGCACGATGAAAGTAACCACAAACAGCAGGAAGCCCAGTGCGATCAGCGCCGAACGGTGCAGGTCGGTGTAAGCCTCGTTGAATTCGTTGGCGATGACCGAAGCGATGGAACTGCTTGGCATCATCAGGGATGCGGAGAACTGGTGGGCGTTACCCAGAACGAAGGTCACCGCCATGGTTTCACCCAAGGCACGGCCAAGCCCCAGGAACACACCGCCGACCACTGCCGAGCGGGTGTAAGGCAGAACGATGTCCCAGACCACTTCCCAGGTCGTGCCGCCCAGGGCGTAGGCAGACTCTTTGAGGGTCGTGGGAACGGTACGGAAGACTTCCTGCATTACCGAAGTAATGAACGGCGTGATCATGATCGCCAGGACGATACCTGCGGTCAGCATGCCGATACCCAGCGGCGGGCCCTGGAACAGAGTGCCGATAAAAGGCAGGCCACCCAGGTTTTCATTGATCCATGGCGACAGGTGTTCAGCCATGAACGGGCCGAACACGAACAGCCCCCACATGCCGTAGATGATCGAAGGAATGCCGGCCAGCAACTCAATGGCCGAGGCAATGGGCATCCTCAACCAGGGCGGCGCGACTTCCGTCAGGAAGATGGCGATGCCGAAACTCACCGGAACGGCGATCAGCAAAGCCAGAAAAGAAGTAACCAACGTACCGTAGATCGGAACCAGGGCACCAAACTTGCCGTTGTTCACGTCCCACTCGGCACTGGTCAGAAAACCAAAACCAAAGGTCTCGAATGCCAGACTTCCGCCCCACAGGGTCGACAGGGCAATACAACCCAGCAGTGCCAGCACCAGCATGGCCGCGCCTTGCAGCGAACGTCTGAACCAGGCGTCATGTCGATGATCCCGCTTGGCGCGCTTTTCGCCTTCGGAGTCGATGTCTGAGACGTTAGCGGACAGGTATTGGGTGTTTTCAGTCATGTTGAGTCCACTCGCAAGAAAAAGCCCCCGTCACCGAACCGATATAGCGGTTGATGACAGGGGTGAGCTACAGGCTTGAATCACTTACTTGGTGAATTCGGTTTTCCAGTAGCCTTCTACACGTTCAACCAGCGATTTCGGCAGAGCGACGTAATCCAGCTCTTCTGCCTGCTTCTGACCGTTTTCCAGAGACCACTTGAAGAAGTCGAAAGTGGCTGCACTCTTCTCGGCGTTCTTGGCCTTCTTGTACATGATGATCCAGGTGGTCGCAGTGATCGGCCATGCTTCGTCGCCCGGAGCGTTGGTCATGATCAGACCGAAATCCTTGGCGCTCGCCCAGTCGGCAGTGTCAGCCGCAGCAGCGAAGGTCTTGGAGGTCGGGGTCACGAACTTGCCAGCAGCGTTTTTCAGCTGGGTGTAGGCCAGTTTGTTGGTCGCAGCGTAGGAGTACTCGACATAGCCGATGGAACCCTTGATCTGCTTGACGTAGGCAGAAACACCTTCGTTACCCTTGCCACCCACACCGACCGGCCACTTGACGGTGGAACCGAACTGCAACTCCTTGTTCCACTCCGGGCTGACCTTGCTCAGGTAGTTGGTGAAGTTGTAGGAAGTGCCCGAGCCGTCGGAACGGTGAACAACGGTGATGTTGGTCTTAGGCAGGTTCACGCCAGGGTTGAGGGCCTTGATGGCCTCGTCGTCCCAGGTCTTTACCGTGCCCATGAAGATCTTGGCCAGGGTCTCGCCATCCAGCTTCAGCTTGCCGCTTTCGATACCTTCGACGTTGACGATTGGCACGATGCCACCGATCACGCTGGGGAACTGACCCAGGCCAGCGGCCTGCAGGTCTTCTGCGGACATCGGGGCATCGGATGCGCCGAAGTCAACGGTGGCTGCCTTGATCTGAGCGATACCGCCGCCCGAACCGATCGACTGATAGTTGATGCGGTTTTCAGAATTCTTGCTGTAGTCCTGGGACCACTTTGAAATAACCGGGAAAACGAAACTCGAACCAGCGCCAGTGACATCAGTCGCATGGGCAGCACCGCTCAGGCACAGCGAAGCGATCAGAAGCGACAAGCGTTTTTTAGTCAGCAGTATCACGGTAATACCTCAGTCCAGGAGAAAGTGTGGTGGTCCACTTAAGGAGGCCCGAGGCGGATTTAAAACCTGAAATGTTTCTGTTTAATGACAGTCCGTCGACTGGTGGCAGAAATGAACGTTTTTTGTAGTCGATCTCCTACGCCGAGCTGGCCGAAAAAGCCGTAAAAGCCCCGTATTTACTGGGTTATTCTCCTGCCAATCGAAAAATATCAATTTGCCACCACCAACCAATAGCACCGAGCCATCTCTGTTTTTTAATTGTAAGAAAGTACGTTTTCTTAGAACCGATACCAGGCCACAGATACTTTTTTATAGCCATAAAGCCTTGAGTACCCCGTCGGTCGGACACGTCGCACCTATCGTCTGCCAGGCCACACCAATGACAGGTAACGACCCCACCTTGGAGACTCACATCATGATCGGTAATCGAATAGCAGCCCTGGGCCTTGCCACCTTACTGGCCGGTATCAGCTCAGGGGCATGGGCAGGCTCGACCGGCCCGACTCACCCGGAAGGCCATGACCCGGACAGTCCGGCCATGGAATTGAAAAGCGACCAGGAAGACAACACGGACGGCAGCAGCCCCGAAGCAGACGGCAGGGTTCCGGACCCGAAGCAAACCAACGGGATGGGCAATGACAGCACCCAAGGCTCCAACGGGGATAACGACAGCACCACGCCCAATGACAAGAAGCCCTCGGACCGCTGAAATCAGCCCGGCTGCCCTGGTGCCCACTGCACGTAACACACTTCCACAGGCATGCCATGCTCGGCACAGAAATCCAGCCAGCGCAGTTGGTTATCCTGTAGCCGGTCACCGGGCCCCTTGACCTCGATCATGCGGTAGCGGCGCTGCTCGGGGAAAAACTGAATCAGGTCCGGCATGCCGGTGCGATTGGCCTTGATGTCTTGCAGCAAGCGGCGAAACCAGTGGCCAAGATGCTCGGCAGGCAGGTAATGCAGAGCCTGCTCCAGCAGTTCAGGAGTCAGAACGCTCCAGAACACGAAAGGCGATTGCAGTCCGGACTTGCTCTTGAAGTGCTCACGAATCGTCGCCTGATAGGTGCCGCTTTCCAGTTGGGCCAGACATTCGTCGAACAGCGCTGCACGACGCTGATAGAAGTCCGGGCTGAGCAAATCGCTGGGAGCACTATGGAAGGGATGGAAAAACGCTCCCGGCAGCGGTGCGAAAATCGCCGGCCAGCACAACAGACCGAACAGTGAGTTGATCAGCGCATTCTCGACGTAATGCACCTCGCTGCCCTCTTCGGCCAGATGTTCGCGAATCAGGAACTCGACACTCATGCCAGGAACCGGCACAACACTCAGATCCAGGCGCGACACGCTGCGAGCGGCCGCACGCTTCTCGACCGTCAGGCCCAGCTTGCGCTGCAAGCGCGGCAGAATGCGTTGCAGATGCTGAAGCTCGGCATCGTTCTGCGGCATAGCCCTGACCTGCTCCAGCAGTGCCATGGCCTGGGCGTATTCGGCACTGAGTTCCAGAACCCGGATCTGCCGCGAACGTGCTCCCGGATAATTGCACTGGCGATAGACCTCAAGGGCCAGAGGCCACTCCTGCAGACGCTCGGCCTGCTGCCCGATATGGAACAACAGCTTGGCACAGCGTCTTTGCAGCCAGGGATTGCGGGTTTCGATGGCCAGCGCCTGTTCGGCCAGCAGCCCCAGCTCAATGCCCTGCCCCATGGCTTCCCGGCAGGCATGCAGTTGCAGGCAGACGTCGATGTCCACCCGCTCGCCGATGGCCCGCGAGTCCTGCGAGAACTCGACCTTTTCGTAGCGAAAGATCCCCAGATCCGCCAGCACGAACTCCGACCACTCCTGATGCAGATTGCCGAAATACAGCAGGCGCAGGCGATTGCACAACGGCATCACCTTCAGCTCGAAGACTTGATCGTCCAGATCGGGATGCCATTGATCCAGAGGCTGGGCAACTTCATAGATCGATTGCAGACGCACGAGCCAGTCCGTCTTGCGTTCCGGCCCCTTCACCGCATGGGCCTTGAAGCACTGGCTCAGTTCATCCTTGCGCAGCAATTGAAACAATGCGTCCAGTTCCAGCAGCGGACGCGAATCGATCCAGCCTTGTGCCAGCAAGGGCAACGCCGCTTCGCGGGTATCGCCAATCTCGTCGTAATCGAGCTTGCTGGCCCGGAACAGCGTGCCCTTGCGCATGACCATACGCACCAGCAAGGCCTGGGCAGGCGTCGGCAGCCCGGAAAAGTCACTGATAAACCGGCGCTCGTGTTCATCGAGCAGATCGTCGTAACGCTGAACGATCCAGGCAAGGACCTGACGAAAGTTTTCCAGGTAATAAAACGGATTGTCGAGAGGTGAAATACTCAAGGATGCGGTCACACAAGGCAGAGACAGGCGGCCAAGGATACTGGTTATCCGTACAGATTCCAGCCATGATGCCACCGGTTTTTACGCGGGCCGATAAATGGTGCATTTCGCAAAAGAGTCGGCGAGCCGTAAGATCGACCTTTTTGGCAAGGAGCGGATATGCAAGCGCCGCTGGTTTACCTCGCAGGTTTCGATGTGTTCCGTCAGGACGCCATCGAATATGGCCAATACCTGAAGCAATTGTGTACAGCCCAGGGTCTTGAAGGCTTGTACCCGTTCGACAATGAAGTGCCGCCCGGGCTATCCCCTCACGATACAGCGCAATTGATCTGCACGATGAACATCGCAATGATCCAGCGCTGTACGGCGGTACTGGCCAATCTCAACGTCTTCCGCGGCCTGGAACCCGACTCTGGCACCGCTTTCGAGGTCGGCATGGCGGTGGCGCTGAACAAACCGGTCTGGGGCTATTTCGAACCCATAGCCTCGTTGCGCGAACTGGTGCCTCACGATGAAAAGGGTTTCGACAGCCAGGGTTTCGTCGTGGAAGACTTCAACCTGCCCCGCAACCTGATGCTGGCCTGCACCTGGGCGGGAAGCAGCCCGAGCGCAGAGTCGGGGATCGAGGCATTGGCCCGCTATCTGACCTCAAAGCAGGCGTAATGCCAGTCAGTCAAGACACCGACAAGACTTGTGCCACAAGGTGATTCATGACCTTGACCGAAGCTCAACCCAATGTCGCAGAGCCGATATCGCCGGTGATCGTCGGGTCCAGCTTGTCGGCATCGACAAAATCATCCAGGCCAAGGATATCCAGATCCAGATAGCCTTCCGGGTCATTGTCTTCATCGGCATCGGCATCGTTCAAAGGCGACTGGTCGCCACCAAAATGCTGTGCCGGACGGGCAACAGAGGGAAAGTCTGTGGCGAATGGAGATACCTGCATTACTGTCTGGCTCCTTTTTATCTCATGAAATCAGATACGTCCTGCGCATCTGCATGACCACAGGCTAGCGCAGCCATGGATGAAAGCGCAAAACCTCAGGTCCAGCCTACAAACTCGCCACCGTTGTCACGCAACATCTGCAGCATTTTCTGTGCGGCCGGGGACAGATAACCACTGCTGCGCAATGTCACGCCAATGGTGCGTTTCATCGTGGTCTGTTCCAGAGGCACTTCGCGAAGATGCTGCATGTTCTTGCCAAATTCCAATGACTCCCTGGCGATAAAGCTCAGCAGGTTACTCTGGGCAATCAGCCCCGGCAGCAGGGAAATGGAATTCGCCTCGATCTGTACCACCGGCAGCGGCAGGCCATGGGCGGCAAAGGTCGCATCCAGCCATTTGCGTGAAGACACGCCTATGGGCGGCAACACCCAGCGATAGGCATTCAAGTCGCTCATCTGCATCGGGGCCTTGAAAATCGGATGGTGCTTGCTGGCAATGACCACCGCTTCGTCCTTGAGAATCGGATAGCTGACGACCTGGTCATCGTCAGGAATCAGCGAGCAGATAATCATGTCCAGTTGCCCGGAGCGCAGGGACTCGCCGAGCAAGTCGTCCTGACCGACCACCAGTTTCAAGGTCACGTCCGGTGCACGTTGCAGCAGGGCCGAAGTCAGCTTAGGCATCAGATACTCGGCCATGGTAGCGGCACAGCCCACGCGAATATTGCCCACCATGCCACTGGCGAAATCCCGGACCTCGCGCTGGGTCTGGGCAATGCTCTGCTGCAATTCCCTGCCCCGGGCCTGGAGCAGTTCGCCCACCGGGGTCAGCTTGATGCGTCGCCCGTCGCGCTGGAACAGGCGCGTCCCAAAGGACTCCTCCAGACGCTGAATGCTTTTGGTCAACGCCGGCTGGCTGCGATTGAGCTTTTCGGCTGCACGTCCCAGATGGCCCAGCTCAGCGATGGTTTCAAAATAAGTGAGGTCCCGCAGGTCCATATCCATCAACCAAAGTTATCAATTCATGATTATTAGAAAATAGACTTGATCGATTGAAGTGTCGATACTTTGTGCGACCGGTCAGTTCATGATCGGCAGCCAAAGTCTGGGAGAACCTCCTTGCCACGTGCTTCAAGCCTGACGCTATCCACGCTGCCTCACCTGCCCCAATGGGTCAGCCTGCTGCTGTTTGCAGGTGCCTCCGGGCAATTTCTCAAATACCTGAATGTGCCTGCGGCGCTGTTCCTCGGTCCGATGCTGGTCGCCATCGGCTTCGGTGTATCGGGTGCGACCATCCGCATGCCTAAAAAACTCTTTCAGTTGGGCCAGGGCACGGTGGGCGTGCTGATCGCCCATGCCATGACCATGGGCGTGCTGATTACCGCGATCCAGTCCTGGCATGTGATGTTATTCGCCACGATCCTGACCGTGCTGCTCAGTGCCGTGGTCGGGCTGGTGCTGGTGCGCTTTGCCGGCATCCCCAGCAACACGGCTGCCTGGGGCACCTCGCCGGGTGCGGCATCGGCGATGGTGGCCATGTCCGAAGACTACGGCGCAGACTCACGGGTGGTCGCCACCATGCAATATGTGCGAGTCGTGTGTGTGGTGGTGGTCGGCTCGCTGGTCAGCCGCTTCATGGGTGCACCCGATAGTGGTGGCGCAGACCTGCACAGCAGTGAAGCGGCATTGCAGGGCCTGAGACTGCTGGACTTTGGCCTGAGCCTCGGGGTTATCGGATTCGGCGTGCTGCTGGGCTCGCGAATGCCTGCCGGTGCGTTGCTGGTGCCACTGTTGCTCGGCGGGGCTTTGCAACTGAGCGGCCTGCTGCAGATCACGATCCCCACCTGGATGCTGGCGATGGGATATGGCGCAATAGGCTGCTACATCGGCCTGCGCTTTGACCGCGAAACCATCAGCTACGTCTGGCGACGCCTGCCGATGATGATCTTCGCCTCGATGCTGCTGATCGTGCTGTGTGCCCTTTCGGCCTGGCTGATTGCCGTGATGCTGGACAAGGATTACCTCTCGGTCTACCTGGCCACCAGCCCCGGCGGGCTGGATGCGATGGCGATCATTGCCATCGACACCCATGCCGACGTCGGTTTCGTGCTGGCGATGCAGACCCTGCGCCTGTTCGGCGTGATCCTGACCGGCAGCTTCCTGGCCCGGCAGATCATTCGCCTTACTGACCGCAAGGCGCCTTCCCACTCGCGCCCCGCTCAACCTGACAGCAACTCTGCATCGTAGACCTGTCCACGGCGCACGATCGAACCTTGCTCGAGCAAGGCACCCGGGGCCAGCACCGCATTGGCACCTATCCGGGAATGATCGCCAATCAGGGCACCGAACTTGTCACAACCGGTGCCTTGCAACCGGTTGCCGACCAACACATTGACCTGCTTGTCGGTGCGCTCATTGCGGTAATTGCACACGATACTGCCTGCCTCGAGATTGACTCCAGCGCCCAGGATCGAGTCACCGACAAAATTGAAATGGGCCAGTTTGCTTCCGGCGAATACAAACGACGTCTTCAACTCGGCACCCGGCCCGATAATGCAATGCTCATCGAGCCAGCATCCTCCGCGCAAATAGGCACCGGCAGCGATAAAACAACCGGGCCCGACGATCAACGGCCCCTTGAGCACCGCACCCGGCTCGATGATCGCCGTGCGATGCACGGCTACGTCATCGACAATCCGGTAATCCTCCCGAGAAAGCCTGGGCAACAACTCGGCCAGCACTTCAGGCGCCTTGCTCGCCAACTGCCAAGGGGGCAGGGTTTCCCAGCCCGCAAGGCCTGAAGCCAGGAACCCGTTTATGTAATTGACAATCCTGACCATTGCAACGCCTCAAACATGGAACAGACGTCCACCGTAGAGCACTCAGGCCGATCCCGCCAGGGCACTGGCCAGACTGGGTGCCAACGGCAATACCGGCAGCAGGGTTGCCTGATAGGCGTGATACAGATCCGGTTTGCCCGGCCAGATATCCGCACTGGGTACATTCTGCTCGTTGAGTTCGTGACGCCAGCTACCGTGTTCATGGTCGATGAACAGGGTTTCGTTGAACTCCCAGAAACAGCGATACCAGTCCTCGTACTGCTTTTCGCCTGTACGTTGCAACAGCGCAGCGGCTGCGGCTGCCGCTTCGCAATGGGTCCAGTGCAGACGATGACGTACTACCGGGCGATTCTCCCAGTCGAGGGTGTAGACGATGCCTGGAGCACCATCGACATCCCAGCCGTAACGGCAGGCATTGGCAAACAATTGACGGGCATCGTTCAGCAGCCACTCCGGCGTCGGGCGGCCTGCGCGTTTGAGTGCGGCCTCCAGATGCAGCACCAGACGCGCCCACTCGAAGGCATGCCCCGGCGTGGTGCCGAAAGGTCGGAAACCGTCTGCGGGATTGTCGCGATTGTAGTCGGGCAACGGCTGCCAGGACTGGCTGAAATGCTCGACGACCTGGAAATCATTGGCCGCTGCATGCCCATGGATGATCCGCTCGACGATACTCAGCGCCCGGTCAAGCCATTGCGCGTCACCGGTGACATCCGCCAGGGCCAGGAAGGCCTCGGTACTGTGCATATTGCTGTTGGCACCACGATAGGCTTCTTCGCCCTGCCAGTCACGGGCGAAGGATTCGCGCATGGCGCCCTCTTCTTCGCTCCAGAAACGGGTCTCGATGATCTGAATCGCATCGGACAGCAGCGCCTGTGCACCCTCGCGCCCGGCCACCACCGCCGAGCTGGCAGCCAGGGCGACAAAGGCATGCAGATAAGCCTGTTTGTCGGTCTTGCCACCCTCCTGCAAGGCAGCACTGAACCAGCCACCGTGCTCGGCATCGCGCAACGGACCGCTGAGGGCCGCAATGCCGTGGTCCACCAGCGCGGCGCAACCGGGAATGCCCTGGGCGTGGGCCATGGCGAAACTGTGGGTCATGCGGGCGGTGTTCATGGTCTGGGCCGTGGCACCGACCATGAGACGGCCATAACCGTCGAGACTGCCGAAGCCGTTTTCCAGCTTCGAGGCCTTGGCGAAAGTCAGCAGGCGCACGCCTTCCTGCGCAAGCCATTGATGATGACGTTGCGAAAGCAGCCAACTGCTGAAGTTGTAGTTGTTATTGTCCATGACGCGATGCCGCCTCCAACGATAAGAAATTTACCGGTGGTCTTTCCGACCGTGGGCAATCATGCGCGCCACGGCCGGTCAGCGGCAAGCGAACCTGTAAAGGTTCTGCTTCAGACCTTGAAGTTGGACACGACCTGATTCAGGTCGGCAGCCAGACGCGACAGCTCATGGCTGGAGGCGCTGATCTGGTTTGCGCCCTGGGTGGACTGCATGGACAGGTCGCGGATGTTGACGATATTGCGGTCCACTTCACGGGCCACTTGTGCCTGTTCCTCGGCGGCGCTGGCGATGACCAGGTTACGCTCGGAAATCTGGTTGATCGACGACGTGATTTCGCTCAGGGACTCACCCGCTCCCTGGGCAAGCGACAAGGTGGAATCGGCCCGGTCGCGGCTGGTCATCATCGACTCAAGTGCCTGGGCCGAACCATTACGCATGGCACTGACCATATTGTCGATTTCCAGAGTCGACTGCTGGGTACGATGGGCCAGTGCCCGTACCTCGTCGGCCACCACCGCAAAACCACGGCCCGACTCACCGGCACGCGCGGCTTCGATGGCAGCGTTGAGTGCCAGCAGGTTGGTCTGTTCGGCAATGGAGCGAATGACATCCAGCACCTTGCCGATGTCCTGGGACTGATCGGCCAGGTTCTGAACCAGCGATGAAGTGGCCTGGACATTGGTGGCCAGGGTCTGGATCGACTGAACGGTTTCGATCACCCGCGCCTGACCGGCCTTGGCAGAGGCACTGGAATGGTTGGAAGCATCGGAGGTGGACACTGCGTTGCGCGCCACTTCTTCAACGGCCGAAGTCATCTCATTGACTGCCGTGGCCGCCTGATCGATCTCGGCGTTCTGTTGGTTCAGCCCGCGATAACTGTCTTCAGTGACCGAGTTGAGTTCAGTCGCAGCAGAGGCCAGTTGGGTGGCGGAGCTGCTGATATTGCGCATGGCGGTGCGCAGGTTGTCTTTCATCTGCTCCAGAGCACGCAACAGGCGAGTGACTTCGTCACTGCCATCTACCACGACGTCATGGGTCAGATCCCCCCTGGCCACATGCTCGGCGGCCGATACCGCACTCTCCAGCGGCCTGACGATACTGCGGGTCAGCAACAGGGCCAGACCGATAGTGCCCAGTGCGGCCAGGATCACGAACGCAATCACGATATTGCGTGACTGGTCATACTGAATTTCGGCGGCCTTGCCTTCGGAATCGACCTTCTGGTTGTAGAACTCGGCCATGTCACTCAGTTGCTTGCCCGAGCCATCGACGATGGTTTTCATGTCCACCAGCAACAGCTTGTTCAAGCCGGCACTGTCACCCTGACCAGCCAGCACGAATGAACGCTCCAGGGCTTTCTGATATTCGCCCAGGCTGATACGGAATTGATCGGCAAGCGTCTTCTCTTCCGGGGTATCGACAAACTTGTCGAGAATTTCGAGTTTCTTGGCCAGATCTTGATTACGCACGTCCATCTGGCTGCGATAGGTAGGAATATTCTTGGGATCCGTGTCCAGCGCCATGCGCAGGGAAATCGTGCGAATGCGCAGCATGATTTCGCGAATGTCGTTGACCACTCGCATGCTCGGCAACCAATTGGTTTCAACCGCGATTTCGCTTTGGCGAATCGCCGACATCTGTACAAGCGAGAACCAACCCAACAACGCAACCAACAGGGAAATCAGGGTAAAACCCAGGCCCGCACGGCGAGCGATAGTTAATGTGCGTAAGTTCATGGCGAGAGACTCTTATATTTGGAAGGCAGTTTTGCAACCGGTTGTCAGACAACCTCCTATCATATCGACGGCTCGCAAGGCTTCTTGAGAGCAGAACGGGATCATTTTTTCGAGAAGAGCAGCGTACTTTTGCGACAGGGCCTGTAATCAACAGGCCCCGCTCAAACAACTGTTTCAGACTTTATGCATTCACTTGCCCGCAACACGCTCGGCCGCCAGTTCGGCCAGAAGATTGCGCCTTGCAGTCGTGATAATGGCGACCGGGTCCTTGGGCAAGTCATGTTCGACGATATAGAGAGGTCTGTCGGTTCGCTCATAAGCCGGAATGATTTCCTTCCAGCTCAACAACCCTTCGCCCAGAGGCGCGAAGTTCATTTCATCGTCGCGTACTCCAATACCGGAGTTGTCCTTGGCATGAATGGCAAACAGTCGACCTGCGTATTGCCTGATGAAACGGGCCGGGTCGTGTCCGCCGCGATAAATCCAGGCCACATCGACTTCAAGCAACAGGTTCTCCGGCTTTGTAGAACTGACCAGCCACTCGAAAGCGGTCTTGCCCTGATACTTTTTCATTTCGAAGTCATGGTTATGGTAGGCCAGCTTCATGCCGTACTCCCGCAACCTGGCCCCCAGACGATCCAGCTCAGCACCCAGCTTGCGCCAGCCTGCGGCATCGGTCGGACGGTCGGCCGGATCAAGCCAGGGCAGCACCAGTACCTTGTTGCCGATGGTCTGGTTAAAGGCAATGGTGGCCGGAAGATTGTTGCGCAGGGTCGCCAGCTGTTCGTGGGAAGAGACGACGTTCAACTGATACTTGTCCAGCAGGAACTTGAGTTCATTGGCCGTAACGCCCTGATTGCCCACCACTTCAAGGGAGCGGAAACCCGCGCTTTTTGCCATGGCCAGTTGTTGCTCGAGCGTACCAGCATTGCGCAACGTATACATTTGCAGGGCAATCGGACTGGTTGCACTCGAAGGCGGCGCAGCCATTGCAGCACCTCCTCCCGTTACAACTCCGATAAAGAGTGCAGACAGTACGGCAGACTTCATGAAACCCATGGCAACTTCCTTTGGTTATTGATTTATTCAGGACTTGGAAAACGTGATACCGGCCGGCCGCGCATCGCGAAAAGCCAGAAGAAAGACCAGCACGACACCCAGTGAAAAGGTCGCCGGGAATAACCAGATGCTGCGCCAGAGATGGCCTTCGGGGCCTGCGTAATAATCGGAGACATGCCCTGCGACCCAGAAACCGATCAGCATTCCCACGCCATAAGTGGCCAGGGTAATAAGCCCCTGGGCAGAACTTCTGAAGCGCTCGGATGCTTTGGCGTCGGTATAGATCTGGCCCGACACAAAGAAGAAGTCATAACAGATGCCATGCAAGGCAATGCCCGCAAACAGCATGAAAGCCAGGTCGCCATTATTGCCGTAGGCGAACAGCAGATAACGCAAGGCCCAGGCCAGCATCCCGACCAGCAAGGCAATCTTGATACCGAAGCGATGAATGAAAAGCGGCAACAGCAGCATGAAAACCACTTCGGAAACCTGGCCCACCGCCATTTTTGCCGTGGGGTTGGCCACACCGATTTCTGCCAGAAACGAGTTGGCGTTCTGGTAATAGAAAGCCAGCGGAATGCAGATCAGAATCGAGGCGACAAAGAACACCAGATAGCTGCGGTCCTTCAACAGACCCAGGGCATCCAGCCCGAGCAGTTGCCTGAAGCTGTCGCGACCCGATGTGGATTTCTGCGATGGCGTACTCGGCAGGGTAAAGCTGTAAAGCCCCAGCGCCAGTGACGCCAGGGAAGACATCAGGAAAGTGCTGCGCAAGGCACCGGATGAGATTGCATCCTGAGAGTCCCAGGTGAAGACAAAACTGATCACTACCCCGGCCACGATCCAGCCGATGGTGCCCCAGACGCGGATGCGGGCGAACTCCAGGGCCGGGTCTTTCATCTGCCGGAACGCCACCGAGTTCACCAGCGCCAGAGTCGGCATATAGATGATCATGTAGGCCAGCAAATAGGGATAGAACTGACTGAAATCAGGCGCACGATACAACTGGTACAAAAGCACTGCGCCCAACAGGTGCAGCACGGCAAGAATGCGTTCGGCGTTGAAATAACGGTCGGCGATCAGGCCGATGACAAAGGGCGCGATAATCGCGCCCCATGATTGTGTAGAAAATGCCATGCCAACCTGACCGCCACTGGCACCCAGGCTGGTGGAGAGAAAAGTCCCCAGGGTGACGAACCAGCCTCCCCAGATAAAGAATTGCAGGAACATCATGGCGCTCAGACGCGCAGTCATAGGGGTCATAACAGTCACCGTTTTATTTTTATAGCGGTAAACAGCAGTGGGTTCAGGTGTCGGACTCAGGCGTCGGGCAACCCCAGCAATCGGCGGTTGGATCGCTCATCGGCCGCCACACTGGCGAAATCGTCGAAAGCCTTCCGGGTCCTGGTAATCATGTGTTGCCGGATAAACGCCGCGCCTTCGGCCGCGCCCTGCCCGGAGTCCTTCAGGCAGCATTCCCACTCCAGCACGGCCCAACCGGCAAAGTCGTATTGCGCCAGTTTGCTGAAGATGGATTTGAAATCGATCTGGCCATCGCCCAGGGAACGAAAACGACCGGGACGTTCGACCCAGCCCTGATAGCCGCCGTAGACCCCGGCTCGGGCATCGGGACGGAACTCCGCATCCTTGACGTGAAACATGCGAATGCGCTCGTGATAACGGTCGATAAAACCCAGGTAATCCATTTGCTGAAGCAGCAGATGACTCGGGTCATACAGAATCGTGGCCCGTGGATGGTGATCGACGGCCTGGAGAAAACGCTCGAAACTGGCGCCATCGTGCAGGTCTTCGCCGGGATGAATCTCGTAGCACAGGTCGACGCCCGCCTCATCGAAGCAATCGAGGATCGGCAACCAGCGTTTTGCCAGTTCGGCAAAGCCCTGCTCCACCAGACCCGCAGGCCTTTGCGGCCATGGATAGACATAAGGCCATAGCAACGCGCCGGAAAAGGTCGCATGCGCCGTCAGCCCCAGACGCTGGCTGGCCCGTGCAGCCAGCTTCAACTGATCGATGGCCCATTCGGTACGCGCCTGCGGCTGACCGCGCAGATGAGCCGGCGCGAAGTCGTCGAACAGCGTGTCGAACGCCGGGTGCACCGCCACCAGCTGGCCTTGCAGATGCGTGGACAGTTCGCTGATCTCGACCCCGGCCTCGGCGCAGACGGCTTTGAGTTCATCGCAATAGCTCTGACTTTCGGCAGCCCGGGCCAGATCGATGAACTGCGTGCCCAATGTCGGCAACTGAATGGCCTTGTACCCCTGGGATGCCGCCCAGCGAGCGATGTTGGGCAGAGTGTCGAACGGTGCTTCTGCAGACATGAACTGGGCGAGGAAAATGCCCGGCCCGCGCAAGCCTTTGGATGCCTGGCTCATGAGCGTTCTCCCTGAATGCAGACCAGATCGGTCCACTTGGCGTCGCGATGACTGGCGATCACGGTTTCGATAAAGGCCATGCCGCGTAGTCCGACATCGATGCCGGGTACACCCTCGGCATCGCTGCCGGTGATATCGCCACGAATGGCGCTGGCGAAATCGCCGTAGAGGTTAGCCATCGCTTCGAGATAGCCTTCGGGATGCCCGGCGGGCAAACGCATGCGCCGGCTGGCGGCATCACATAGCCAGGGCTGGCCGACACCCGAACGCAAGATGCGCAGAGGCTGGTCGAGAGAACGGTGGATAAGGCTGGCGGGATCTTCCTGACGCCATTCCAGGCCACCTTTACTGCCATAGAGGCGAATCTTGAGTGGGTTCTCCTCTCCGGCACAGACCTGGCTGGCAATCAGCACACCACTGGCACCTTCGGCCATCCTGAACAGCATGGAGGCATCATCGTCCAGTTGCCGTCCTTCGATATGTACACCCAGCATCGCGCACAGTTGCACAATCGGCTGACCGGCGACGAACTCTGCCAGGGAAAACGCATGGGTGCCTATATCGCCAATGCAACCGCCCACTCCCGACTGCTCGGGTCGCCCACGCCAGTCGGCCTGCTTGTTGCCCTGCCCCGCGACATCCTGGCTGAGCCAGCCCTGGGGATACTCGACAATCACCTTGCGAAGTTCGCCGATCACGCCACTGCGTACCATCTCCCGGGCCTGCCAGACCATCGGATAACCCAGATAGGTGTGGGCCAGGCCATAAAGGCGGTTGCTGCGATCCACCACGCTCTTCAAATCCAGCAGCTCGGCCAGATTCAATGCAGCGGGCTTTTCGCTGAACACATGAAAGCCCGCGCTCAGCGCCTGGCTGGCAATGGGTGCATGCAGATGATTGGGGGTGACGATCACCAGCAACTCCATGCGGCGGTCTGCCGGTAACGCACGCTCGGCTTCGAGCATGTGCTGCCAATCGTCATAGCAGCGTGACTCTGGCAAGCCCAGTGCCAGGCCTGTATTGCGGTTGTTCCGGGCATTGCGGCTGAACGCGCCGCACACCAGCTCATAACGTCCATCAAGCCCGGCGGCCTGGCGATGAGCCTTGGCAATGAACGCGCCCTCACCTCCGCCGACAAAGCCCATTCTTATTTTTGGAATTGCTGCATTCATCACGAAATCTTCTCTGGTCGAAGCAAGGTCAGGCTCAGGTTTTACTGATATGTAACCGGTTACATCGTGACGAGAACTTATCCCCTCCCATCTCGGGTGTCAAACTCCGGATCCGGGTTATGGAAGATTTCTGCACACGCTCAACCTGCGGTAAGCTCGCAGACCGCACAGCCCGAAACGAGGTGGTTTTGTCCAATATCCGTGAAGTAGCCCGACTGGCAGGGGTTTCGGTAGCCACCGTGTCGCGAACGCTAAAATCACCCGAGCGCGTACTCCCCGAGACCCGCGACAAGGTCAATGCCGCCGTGGAACAGGCCGGTTATCGTCCCAACCTCATGGCGGTGCAGTTTCGCTCCCGCAAGACCGCCAATCTGGTCATTCTGGTGCCGACCATCGCCAACACCTTCTTTGCCCGGGTGATCAGCGGCGCTCAGCAGGCCGCCCAGGCCGCCGGTTATCGACTGCTGCTGTGCGACACCCAGGGGCGCGAGGAAATCGAACGGACATTCGCCGAACTGGTGTATGCCCATCAGGCAGATGGCGTGATTCAACTGCGCGCCTACGACCCTTACGACACAGCCTGCTCCAGCGCCGACCTGCCCCCCATCGTCAACGCCTGCGAAGTGATCAGCAATGGTCGCCATCCGACCATCAGCCTGGATAACCATGCCGCGGCCAAAGCCATGACCGAACACCTGATCGGATTGGGACATCGACGGATCGGCCTGATCAAAGGCCCCCGGAGCAGCCCGCTGACCCGCGACCGCGTGGCCGGATATCTTGATGCCCTGCAACAGGCCGACATCGAATTCGATCCCGCCCTTGTCTGCCACGGCAACTTCAGCCTGCAGGCCGGTTATGACGGCGCGAGCAACATTCTGGAACTCCCCGAACGGCCAACCGCACTCTTCTGCGAGAACGATGAAATGGCCATCGGCGCACTGAAACGCATCAAGGAACAAGGCCTGCGCGTGCCCGAAGACCTTTCACTGGTAGGCTTCGACGATATTCCACTGGCGGCCTACTGCGACCCGCCCCTGACCACCATCTCCCAGCCTGCCGAAGCATTCGGCCAGACAGCCGTCGAGATGCTGATCGCCCTGATCGAAAAGAAACCCATCGAACAGCGCCATATCGTGCTGCCGTTTGAAGTGACGTTGCGCAACAGTACTGCTGCGCCTGGTTTCAAGGGGCGGTGACAAGAAGGTTGGCTCGTGTCGCCAGCAAGCTGCCTCCCACAACCTGAACTGCCCCACAAAAGCTGGATGAGTACCCAGAACTGTAAGAGGTGCCTTGGCCACTACGCTACCAGCGACCATCGCACTTGTGCGGTTACTTGTGCGGTCTTGAGCCGACAATGCGGCTCAAGACCGCGCCAAACTCCAGACTCGCGCCAGATCACGCGCCCGGTCATGCAGCAGGCTCGCTGCATTGCGGCAGGCTTCGTCCAGGGTCATTGGCCCGCTGGCAAGGGCGAACGCGGCGCTGATGCCGTGTTCGTACAAACGCTCATACCCCTCGCCCAGAGTACCGGCCAGGACTATGACTGGCACATGATGGCGGGCGGCGACTCTGGCGACACCAAAGGGCGTCTTGCCGCGCAAGGTCTGGGCATCGAAGCGTCCTTCCCCGGTAATCACCAGGTCCGCACCCTGCAACGCCTGTTCAAGCCCGGTGAGATCGGCCACCACTTCCACACCCGCCCTGAAGGAGGCCTTGAGATAGGCCTTGGCCGCAAAGCCCATACCGCCTGCGGCACCGCTGCCGGGGCTGTCCCGCAGATCCTGACCGATCGCAGGCACGGACAGGTCGGCGAAATGCCCGAGGGCGGCATCCAGCGCCAGCACCTGCTCAGGAGATGCACCTTTCTGCGGGCCGAAAATATGCGACGCACCGTTCGGGCCGCACAAAGGATTATCTACATCGGCAGCAATTTCAAAGCGGATATCGGACAGACGCGGATCAAAGCCGCTCAGATCGACACGAGCCAGTTGCGCCAATGCCAGACCACCCGGCGCCAACGGCTGGTCATTGGCGTCGAGAAAACGTGCGCCGAGCGCCGCCAGCATGCCGGTGCCGGCATCGTTGGTCGCGCTGCCGCCAATGGCCAGGATCACCCGTTGCGCTCCGGCATCCAGTGCCTCGGCAATCAACTGGCCAGTGCCATAAGTGGTGGTGATGCAAGCGTTGCGTTGTTCGAGAGTCAGTAATTGCAGGCCGCTGGCCATGGCCATTTCGATAATCGCGGTGCGACTGTGAGGCAACCAGCCCCAATGGGCCTGAACCGGGTTTTGCAGTGGGCCGCAGACTTCGACGCTCATCAATTGCCCGTTACAGGCAGCCAATACGGCTTCGATGGTGCCTTCGCCACCGTCGGCCATCGGGCACTGGATCAGTTCGGCAGTCGGCCAGACGTCGGCAAGGCCGCTGGCAATGGCAGTAGCGACAGCCTGGGCGCTGAGACTGTCCTTGAATGAGTCGGGTGCGATGACGATTTTCATTGTTGTTCTCCATATCTGATGCAGGGATGTTCTCACCCCGTCATGGATTTTCCGCCTGACCTTCGCACAATGAATCTCAAAGGTTATCGGTCATTTGAACAAAACTTCTTCCTCAGCCAGACCTCGGCGTCATCTGCACACCCAGATACAAGCGCAGCAAGTCATCGGTCTTGTAAGGATCACATCCCGTCAGCTCGGCGATCTTTTCCAGCCTGTAGCGCAGGCTGTTGCGATGGATGCCCAAAGCTTCGGCGCACGCCTGGCTTTCCCCGCTGTATTCGAACCAGCTGCACAGGGTTTCCAGCAACTGGCCATGATTGTGCAAACGGCCAATCGGTTCGGCGACCTCCTGTGCGAGCCAGTCGTGACGATGACGCCAGAACAGCACCGGCAGACGATAAGCCGACAGACGCAACAGACGCTGGTCGGGCCGCGACTGGCTGGCGTAATCCAGCAGGTCCTGCGCTGCGCTGCAGGCATTGCGCAAAGCGGGCAGATCCGCCGATTGTTCGGCGGTGGCCATGCGTAACACCGGCCAGCCATGCTCGTCGAACTGCTTGAGCAGCAAGGCATCGTCCCGATCCTTGCCCTGTGCCCGACACCAGTACAGCAAGGTAGGTTCGCGCATCACGCACCAGCTGTCGGCATAACGCCCATTGAGCCAGGCAACCAACTGGCTGGCCGTGGCCGCCGGCTCGGACAGCCGGATCAGAACCGCCTGTCGTGGCAACTGGGGTTGCAGTCCCAGTTGTCGTGCTTCATCCACCAGGCTTTCCGGACAGTCCTGCAACAGCAGGCGGGCCAGCAGGTCTTCACTGCGCTGCAAGCGCCATTGTCGATCGGCCTGCTGACGACGATGTTCCATGAGCATTTCGGCGGTCATGCGCACCAGTTCGCCGTAGACACGCACCTCGTCCGGCTCACCGGTAATGCCCAATACACCCACCAGCTTGTGGTCGAGCATCAGCGGCAGGTTCACGCCGGGTTTGACTCCCCCCAGATGCAGCGCGGCCTGGGAGTCGATCTCCACCACCCGGCTGTTGGCCAGGACCAGTTGCGCCCCTTCATGCCGGGTACACAGACGCTCGGGATCGCCACTGCCGATGATGATGCCCAGGTAGTCCATGACATTGACGTTGTAGGGAAGGATCGCCATGGCCCGATCGACAATATCCTGAGCCAGCACTCGATCAAGGGCGAACATGGAAAAGACCCTGGCGGGAAGATTTGGAATGGATGGCCATGGAATACATTTTTGGATTTATCGAGCTCTGGAGTGTGCCTGCAAGTGTGAGGATTGTCTGTAGCCGGGTCTGTGCGCTACAGCGGCACCAGGCGTTCGCGACTGTTGCTCAGGTGGGTCCACATTGCAGCCCTTGCGGCATCGGGGTCTTTGCGACGAATGGCGCTGAGCAGGGCTTCATGTTCGAGGTTGGCCAGATAGCCGTGGGGAGCCATGCTGGCGCCGGCACGCTCGCTCGATTCTATACGTGTGCGAGGAATGATCGCGCTGCCCAGGTGCTGCATGATTTCAATGAAATACGGGTTGCCTGTCGCTTCGGCGATCAGCATGTGAAAGCGCTTGTCGGCTTCCACGCAACTGTCTTCATTGGCCAGCAGATCCTGATAGTCATCCAGCGCCTGACGCATCGCCGCCAGTTGCTCATCGGTGCGACGCAACGCAGCCAGGGCCACGGCCTGGGTTTCCAGGCCGATACGCAGCTCGAGGATGTCCCGCACCCTGGAAACCGTTTCGACCTTGAGCCGCAGCCCGGTCTGGTCGCTGCGTTCCAGCACGAAAGTGCCGACGCCATGGTGAGTCACGACCAGCCCCGACGCCTGCAATTTGGAAATCGCTTCGCGCACCACAGTGCGGCTGACACCGTGCTCACGAACGATCTCGTTTTCGGACGGCAGCTTCTGGCCGGGAGCAATCTTGCCCAGCAGGATCCGCTGGCTGAGCTCGGTGACCAGATCGGTGGCCAGACTGTGCTGACGACGTTTTGAAGAGGCGATGCTGGGTTCTTGCATGGCGGTCATGTCCTGCTGGCTTCTGACCTTCTCACTTGTCTGAAACAACGAGCGCAAGGTCGACGATGGGCTGGATCATAACACTGGACAGCCTTCGGGAGGCCCACTCGCCAAGGGGTTTGCACTTGTCTAACTTGTCAGACAAGTGATCAGAAAATCAGAATAATGCCCTTTTCGCCCGCAGATATTTTTTCAAGACCCGCCTGCCTGTTTTTCATCACCGGCAGCCTTCTCGCCGCTCCTTGAATTCCGCCAAAAAATCATTAAACCCATTAAAAGCAGGATAAAAACAGCAAAAAAACCAAATAACCCTCCAAGCCATACTCTTCTGAAAAAAACAGAAAACGCCCGATAACAAGCGACAAGGGGGACTTGCGCGGCAAACTTTTACTTGTATGATGACCGACAATGCAAGGGACACATCTTGCACATACCCGCATAAAAACAACGAGTGGGAGATTCAACCTTGAGCACGTCCAATCCCGGGATAGCTGATCACAAGGACCCGATCCTGAGTTCGGCCATATCCAAAGTAAAACGCCACGTTCTACCGCTTTTCGTCATCATGTTCATCGTGAACTACATCGACCGGGTAAACATCGGCTTCGTGCGTTCGCACATGGAGCACGACCTGGGCATCGGTGCTGCGGCCTATGGCCTGGGTGCCGGCCTGTTCTTCATCGGTTATGCACTGTTCGAAGTCCCCTCCAACCTGCTGCTGCAAAAAGTCGGTGCCCGAATCTGGCTGACACGCATCATGTTCACCTGGGGCATCGTCGCCTCCTGCATGGCATTCATCCAGAACGAAACCCACTTCTACATCCTGCGCTTTTTGCTGGGCGTGGCCGAAGCCGGTTTCTTCCCTGGCGTGATCTACTACTTCACCCGCTGGCTGCCCGGAGCCGAACGTGGCAAGGCGATTGCCATCTTCCTCAGCGGCTCGGCCATTGCCTCGCTGATTGCCGGTCCGCTGTCAGGCCTGTTGCTGCAGATCAGTGGCCTGGGCATGAAAGGCTGGCAGTGGATGTACTTCATCGAAGGCATGTTCTCGGTGGGACTGTGCTTCTTTGTCTGGTTCTGGCTGGATTCCAAACCTCACGATGCCAAGTGGCTGACCCGTGAGGAACAGGACGCCCTGGTCAAAGCCATCGACGACGAGCAACTGGCCCGCGAAGCGGCAACTCCCATCAAACCGTCACTGGGCAAGCTGCTCAAGGACAGCCAGATCATTCTGTTCTGCCTGATCTACTTCTTCATCCAGTTGACCATTTATGCCGCAACTTTCTGGCTGCCCAGCATCATCAAGAAAATGGGTGACCTGAGCGACATTCAGGTGGGCTTCTTCAACTCGATCCCCTGGCTGTTGTCGATCATCGGCATGTACGCCTTCGCTTCGCTGTCGGCCAAGTGGAAATTCCAGCAGGCCTGGGTCGCTGCTGCACTGCTGATCGCCGCCGCCGGCATGTTCCTGTCCACCACCGGTAGCCCGATCTTTGCCTTTGTCGCCATCTGCTTCGCCGCGCTGGGCTTCAAGTCGGCATCGTCACTGTTCTGGCCAATCCCGCAGGCCTATCTGGATGCACGGATCTCCGCAGCCGTGATCGCACTGATCAACTCGGTGGGCAACCTGGGCGGTTTTGTCGCGCCGACCACCTTCGGCATTCTCGAACAGAACACCGGCTCGATTCAGGGCGGGCTCTACGGCCTGACCGCAACGTCGCTGATTGCCGCCGTCATCGTCTTTGCCGCTCGCAACAAGCCCAAGCCTGGCGCCACCCCGGTTGCCGCCGTACAGACATCGGCCAGTCATTGATCACTCACGGACTCGCCTTTAAAAGGATCAGACCATGAACACTCCAAACAAGACCCCTGTCATCACCAGCCTGCAGGTCGTGCCGGTGGCAGGCCACGATGACATGCTGCTCAATCTCAGCGGCGCGCATGGCCCTTACTTCACCCGCAACATCGTGATTCTCAAGGACAACGCCGGTAATACCGGCGTGGGTGAAGTCCCTGGCGGCGAGCGCATTCGTCAGACCCTGGAAGATGCCCGCTCCCTTGTCGTCGGCAGCAGCATCGGCACTTATCAGAAGATCCTCAACGACGTGCGCCAGGCATTCGCCGAGCGCGATGCAGGAGGTCGCGGTCAGCAGACATTCGATCTGCGCATCACCATTCACGCAGTCACTGCACTGGAAGCCGCACTGCTGGACCTGCTCGGTCAGCATCTGGAAGTGCCCGTGGCCGCCCTGCTGGGCGAAGGCCAGCAACGCGACTCGGTGGAAATGCTCGGTTATCTGTTCTATGTCGGCGACCAGCACCAGACCAACCTGCCCTACCGCAGCGAGGCGGATGCCGATAACGACTGGTTCCGGGTCCGCCATGAAAAGGCACTGACGCCCGAGGCCGTGGTTCGCCTGGCAGAAGCGGCTCACAGCTGCTATGGCTTCCAGGACTTCAAGCTCAAGGGCGGCGTATTGCGCGGCGACGAGGAAATCGAAGCGGTGACCGCATTGGCCGAACGCTTCCCCGATGCACGCATCACCCTGGACCCGAACGGCGCCTGGTCATTGAAAGAAGCCATCCGCCTGTGCCGCGACCAGCATCATGTACTGGCCTATGCCGAAGACCCGTGCGGTGCGGAAAACGGTTTCTCCGGTCGCGAAGTCATGGCCGAGTTCCGCCGCGCCACCGGCCTGAAAACCGCCACCAACATGATCGCCACGGACTGGCGTGAAATGGGTCATGCAATCCAGTTGCAGTCCGTGGACATTCCGCTGGCCGACCCACACTTCTGGACCATGCAGGGCTCGGTCCGGGTTGCCCAGATGTGCAACGAGTGGGGCCTGACCTGGGGCTCGCACTCCAATAACCACTTCGATATTTCCCTGGCGATGTTCACCCACGTAGCCGCTGCGGCACCGGGCGATATCACCGCCATCGACACCCACTGGATCTGGCAGGACGGCCAGCGTCTGACCAAGGAGCCCTTGCGGATCATCGATGGCCATGTGCAAGTCCCGAAAAAACCGGGACTGGGTATCGAACTGGACGTGGATCAGCTCAACAAGGCCCACGAACTGTACAAAGGCATGGGCCTGGGCGCCCGCAACGATGCGGTAGCCATGCAGTTCCTGATTCCGAACTGGGAGTTCAACAACAAGCAGCCTTGCCTGGTGCGCTGATTCCTCCCTTTCACCGACACACTTGCCTTCCCCCTGGCAACCGGCGCGTAACCCCCTTACGCGCCGTTTTTTTACCCTGCGCATGACGTGCTATGGTGTGCACAACATTTGCCGCGGCTGAACGTCATGTTGCATATCGCCCGCACTCACCCGCGCCTGGGCCTGGCCACCTTGATGGGCCTGGCTGGCGGCATCGCTTCCACCTTCCTTTATAAAGACGCCTCCTTTACCAGCAATTGCCTGACCGGCTGGAACCTCGGCGTGTGGCTTTACCTGATCCTGATCTTTACCCGCACCCTGCGCAGCAATGCCGAAGAAGTCAAGAGAGTCGCCTTGATCGAGGATGAGAATGCCGGTGTGGTCCTGATGACCGTGAGCATCGCGGCACTGGCCAGCCTCGCGGCAATCTTTCTCGAACTGGCCGGCAACAAGGACATGGTCGCCAACGAGCGCATGCTGCATTACGCCTTTACCGGCCTGACCATTGCAGGTTCCTGGCTGATGATCGGGGTAGTCTTCAGCCTGCATTACGCCCGCCTGTTCTATACATGGAAAGGCAAGGAGCCGGCCTTGCGCTTTGCCGATGGCGAAACCCGGCCCGACTACTGGGACTTCCTGTATTTTTCCTTCACCTTGAGCGTCGCCGTACAAACCTCGGACGTGGGCGTAGCCAGCCGGAACATGCGCCGGATCGTCCTGGCCCAGAGCCTGATCGGCTTTGTGTTCAATACCGCGATCCTGGGGTTTTCCATCAACATCGCTGCCAGCCTGTTTGGCTGACAACCTGAAAAACCAGGCCACTGGAGCCCTCGAATGACAAGAACAAGCATTGCAGTGATCGATGACTGGCAAGACGTCGCCAGCGACGTTGTGGACTGGTCCGTGCTGGCCCCCATCGGCGAAGTCAGTTTTCTTCATGAGTTCCCGGCCGATACCGCAACCCTGGTGCAGCGCCTGCAAGGTTTCGAGGTCATTTGCGTGATGCGCGAACGCACCCTGTTCGATGAAGCCCTGCTGAGTCAGCTACCCCGCCTCAAGCTGCTGGTGACCGGCGGCATGCGCAACGCCGCCATCGATATCAAGGCCGCGAAGCGGCTGGGGATCGAGGTCTGTGGCACCGAGAGCTACAAGCATGCCGCACCGGAACTGACCTGGGCGCTGATCATGGGGATCACCCGCAACCTGGTTGCGGAAGCCAACTCATTGCGCGACGGGAAATGGCAAGTCGGCCTGGGCAGCGATCTGCATGGCAAGACACTGGGAATTCTGGGGCTGGGCAGTATCGGCAAATGGATTGCCCGTTACGGGCAGGCGTTCGGCATGAAAGTGATTGCCTGGAGCCAGAACCTGACAGCCGAAGCAGCGGCCGAGTCAGGGGTCACCTATGTCAGCAAGCAGGAACTGTTCGAGCAGGCCGACGTGCTGTCGGTCCATCTGGTGCTCAGCGACCGCAGCCGCGGACTGGTGGATGCACAGGCTCTGGGCTGGATGAAACCGAGCGCCTATATCATCAACTCTTCCCGGGGGCCGATCATCGATGAGGCAGCGCTGATTGCAACCTTGCAACAACGCAAAATTGCCGGTGCGGCACTGGATGTCTTCGATATCGAGCCATTGCCGACCGAACATCCGTTCCGCAGGCTGGACAATGTATTGGCGACCCCGCATATCGGCTATGTCACCGAAAACAACTACCGGACCTTCTTCAGCCAGATGATCGAAGATATCCAGGCCTGGCATGCGGGCGCGCCGATTCGCGTGTTTGCCTGATCGGCAAGAAGGTCTTCGCGAGCCGCCTCGCGAAGACCTCATGACTTACAGGGTGTAGGAGAACCCCACCTGAACGGTGCGAGGCGCGCCCGGGTAAGCAAAGGCATTGCCCCATGCGCCTTCTTCAAACTCCTTGTCGAAGAGGTTTTTCACATCGAGGTTGAGCTTCAAGTGCTCGTTGACCTTGTAGTAGGACAACAGGTCGAAAACCGTGTAGCTGTCCATGTCGAACGAATCGTTGACCGTTCTCCCCTCACGCTGCGCCACATAACGACCACCCGCACCGACGCCCAGGCCTCTCAGGACGCCGTCCTGAAATTCGTAGACATTCAACAGGCTGACGCTCTGCTCCGGGATATTCGCCAGGCGAGTACCTTTTCTCAGCGAGTTGTCCTTGGTGACTTCAGCGTCCACATAGGCATAGTTACCCATCAGGCGCCACTCGGGAGTCAGGTTGCCGACCACGTTGAGGTCGAAGCCACGGCTACGCACCTCACCCGCTGCAACACTGAAGGTCGGGTCGACCGGATCGCTGGTCAGGACGTTTTTCTTGTCGATCTGATAGACAGCCGCATCGACATTCAACTGACGATCAAGGGCCTGCCACTTCACGCCGACTTCATAGGACTTGCCTTCTTCGGCCTTGAAACCACCGCCCAGACGGCTCGCCCCGGTGTTTGGCTTGAAGGAGCGCGCCGTGTTGGCGTAGACCGCAACCGTGTCGGTCAGGTCGTAGACCAGGCCCAGACGTGGAGTGACGGCGTTGTCAGCCTTGGTGAAATCTTCGGTGTTGGAAATGTACGAGTCGTAGTCGTGCTCGAAACGCTCGAAACGGGCACCGGCCAGCAATTTCAGACGCTCGGTCAGGGCCACCTGATCCTGCAGGAACGCAGCATAGGTCTTGAGGTTTTCCTTGTCATGGGTCGTGGTGCGGGTCAGCGCCGGACGCGGCTGGCCATAGACCGGGTCGTAGATGTCGATGGTGTAGGCATTCAAACCGGCTGCGGAACGCTGAATGATGGACTTGTAGTCGTAATCCTCATATTCCACACCCGCCAGCAAAGTATGCTCGAAGCCACCTGTCGTGAAGTGGCCGGTGACATTGAGCTGCCAGTCGCGGTCGGTCCACTCCAGCTTGCGATAGTTGTAGTTACGCGCCAGGGTGCGGCCATCGGGGTTCATGCCATTGGCTTCGACCGCATCGCCTTGCATGGTGCCGTCGAGCAACTGGAAACCACCACCCAGCTTCCAGTTGTCGTTGAGGTCATGCTCGAAACGCAACTGCGCCATGCTGGTGTCGGTGTGCAGCTTGCCCGCATCCTTTTCGCCGAAGAACGAGTCACGGGAAGCCGTGCGCGGCTGATTGGTGTAGCGGGTCAGGCCACGGTCGAGGGGCGCATTGTTGCGCATGAAATCACCCTCGAAAATGATGCGGGTCGCGTCGTTGACCTGCCAGCTCAAGACCGGCGCAATGCCGTAGCGCTCGGTTTCGACATGATCGCGGAAGGTATCTCCACCCTCGCCCACCACGTTCAGACGATAGGCAAAGCGGCCTTCGTCATCCAGCGGACCGGTGGCATCCAGAGTGCCGCGCTTCATGCCCTGATCGTTGATCTGGCTGCCCAGGGTAACGGTTCTTTCTGCCAGCGGCTGCTTGGACACCACGTTGAACGTACCACCGGGATCGCCACGGCCATAGAGTGTGGTCGCCGGACCGCGCAAGACTTCAAGACGTTCGATGGTGTTGGCATCGGGCATGCTCGGATAGCCGCGGTTGATCGGGAACCCGTTGCGGTAGAACTCGCCAGTGGTAAAGCCACGCACGGTGAAGGTCGTCAGGCCCTGAGCACCGAAATTGTTGGCACGCCCCACGCCACCGGCGTAGTCGAGTGCATCCTGCAGGCGTACCGCGCCGATGTCTTCCACCGCTTCGCGGGTGACAACGCTGACCGACTGCGGGGTTTCATGCAAAGAAGTGTCAGTGCGAGTGGCACTGGCCGAACGGGTCGCACGATAGCCCTGTACCGGACCTGTCGCCTGTTCGGTGTCGGCAGTGCTCTGGATGTCGATGTTCTGCAACTCGATCGACGCTTTATCGGCAGTAACGGAATCAGCCCATGCAGCCTGGCTGATCGCTTGGATAACACAAAGAGAAAGCAGTGTACGACGCATCAACGTGGATATCCCCAGATGAAATACCGGGCCTTCATTGGACCTGGCAGGTTTTTTGGCGCGAATAGTACAGATTCTCATTAGTACTTGATACAAATTGCTAATAAATAAAAATGGATATGGCCCGCCCTCTCACCAACGCACCGAAAAAAAGGCAAACTGACGTCCTGCACAGCCTCATCAGGAGCCAGCCTAAATGCCACTTTCCCACCAGCCCGCTGCGGCCAACTGCGCTCTGCTGGTCATCGACATGCAATACGACTTCATGCCCGGCGGCCAACTGGCCGTCGCCGACGGCGATGCCGTGCTGCCCTTGGTCAACCGCCTGGGCGAACGCTTCACACAAGTGATCGTCACTCAGGACTGGCACCCGGCCGGCCACATCTCCTTTGCCTCCAGCCATCCGGGCCGCAAGCCTTTCGAGAGCATCACCCTGCCCTACGGTCCTCAGACGCTGTGGCCGGATCACTGCATACAAGGCAGCACTGGCGCGCAATTGCATGCCGACCTGGATCTGCCCCATGCGCGCCTGATTCTTCGTAAAGGCTGCAATGCGCAGATCGACAGCTATTCCGCGTTTCTGGAAGCGGATCGCACCACCACGACCGGGCTGGCCGGTTACCTGAGAGAACGCGGCATCGACACGTTATTCGTGGTCGGTCTGGCACTGGATTTCTGCGTCTCGTGGTCGGCCCAGGACGCCCGCAAGGCCGGTTTCAATACCTACGTGATCGAAGATGCCTGCCGCGCCATCAATATGAACGGGTCACTGGAAAATGCCTGGCAGGCGATGCTGGCGAGTGGGGTAAAGCGGGTAAGGAGCGAGGACGTATTGACCCCATAAAAGCTTGCGCCTGAACAGTCGAACGAACGACCGCTGGTCCGTGTCTGAACCAACAGCCCACAGACGCAGGAAGTTGAGTTCCATGGACCAGACCCCAGACGGCAAGACCCCCGGCCTGTCAGCCGAGGAAGAACGCGAAATCGATGAAAACCAGCCGCCTCGTGCGGCTGTCCTGCATGAAACCATTCGTATCCAGGGCGACCATGAGCTGGAACGCAGTGCGGCGGCGCTGTGGTGGTCGGCGCTGGCGGCGGGCCTGACCATGGGGCTGTCGCTGATGGCCATGGGGCTGTTCAGGTCGCGTCTGGCAGATGTGGAAGCCAGTCATGTGATTGCCAGCCTCGGTTACTCGGCAGGTTTTCTGGCGGTAATCCTCGCTCGCCAGCAACTCTTCACGGAAAACACCCTCACCGCCGTATTGCCGGTCATGAGCAAGCTGACCCTTGGCAACGTCGCCAGGCTGCTGCGCCTGTGGACCATCGTTCTGGTGGGCAATCTGGCCGGCACCCTGCTGGTGGCCTATGTGATGCTGAACCTGCCGATCTTCGACGCCAAAACCGATCAGGCATTTCTGGAGATTGGTCGCAAGGTCATGGAAAACGACATCAATCACATGTTTTCCAAAGGCATTGTCTCCGGCTGGATGATTGCGACCATGGTCTGGATGATCGCCTCCATGGAGAACGCTAAGATAGCCATCATTGTCATGATCACTTATCTGATGGCGCTGGGTGATTTCACCCATATCGTGGTCGGCTCAGCCGAAGTGTCCTATCTGGTATTTGCAGGCGAAGTTGCCTGGCAAGATTTCTGGCTGGTCTTCGCCGGCCCTACCCTGGCCGGCAATATCATCGGCGGCAGTTTCATTTTCGGGCTGCTCAGCCATGCGCAGATCCGCAGTGAAAAGGACACCACGGCCAAATGGGAACGCGATCGCAAGAAACGCCATGCCGAAGCCCTGGCGCAAAAAGAACAGAAACAGGCTGAAAGTGCATAATCCGACAGCAGCGGATCAGGACAATGAAAACTTCTTAAACTTTTATTCAGCAAACACCCGGACATTAAAAGGCAAACTACGGTTTTCCCGTATTTATTCAGGCAAAGATCATGACCAGAATCCTGGCAATCGAAGACGATGCTGTCACCGCAAGGGAAATCGTTGCGGAGCTCAGCAGCCATGGCCTTGAAGTGGACTGGGTGGATAACGGTCGTGACGGCTTCGCCCGGGCCGCGAGCGGCGACTATGACCTCATCACGCTGGATCGAATGCTGCCGGAAATGGACGGTTTGAGTATCGTGACCAACCTGCGCGCCCAGGGGATTGCCACCCCGATCCTGATGATCAGCGCGCTGTCGGATGTGGACGAGCGTGTGCGTGGCCTGCGTGCCGGAGGCGATGACTATCTGCCAAAACCTTTCGCTTCCGATGAGATGGCGGCACGGGTCGAAGTCCTGCTGCGCCGCAGCAATCCCGTGGCGGCTGCCAAGACCGTACTGCAGGTCGCCGATCTGGAACTGAATCTGATCAGCCGGGAAGCCTGCCGGGGCGGCAAGCCGCTCACCCTGCTGCCCACCGAATACAAGCTGCTGGAATTCCTCATGCGCAACAGCGGGCAGATCATTACCCGGATGATGATTTTCCAGGAGGTCTGGGGCTATCACTTCGACCCGGGCACAAACCTGATCGATGTGCATATCGGACGTCTGCGCAAAAAGATCGACCCACCCGGCACCCCGCCGCTGATCCAGACCGTTCGGGGCTCCGGCTATGTTATTGCCGAACCCGTCTAAAGGCTGGCGTTCTTCAAGCAGCCGTCTGCTGGCGCTGTACAGTTTTCTGTTCGTGGCCTGGAGCGGCATTCTGCTGGGGGTGCTGTACTGGGAAGTCACGTCCTATCTTGGCAACCTTGCCCGCCATTCGCTGATGCAGCGTCAGCAACTGTTTTCCCGCTTCGAGGGCAACGCGCTGGTGGATGCGCTGGCCACCAGCATGACGTTCGACATGCGCTCCGTCGATGCCTATGGTCTGTTCGATGCCAATCTGCAACCACTGGCCGGGCCGATCCGCCAGATCCCTTCCAGTCTGCCGCTCGACGGCCAGATTCATCAATTGAGCAATTGCATCGATTCAAACGATCCTGAACTGCCGAGCGACAGCTGCGACGCCATCGCCACCAAGACACCCGACGACCGCTGGCTGGTACTGGTTCGCGACAATGGCTCGCTGTTCGCGGTCTCGACCCTGATCCTCAAGGCCCTGCTGTGGGGCATCTCCCTGACCATCATCCCCGGCATAGCCGGCTGGCATCTGCTGCGCCGCCGCCCCTTGCGCCGCATCCGCGCCATACAGGCCAGTGCGGAATCGATCATCGCCGGTGACATGTCGGGACGCCTGCCGGTGTCCAACAAGCGTGACGAGCTGGACATGCTGGCGGTGATCGTCAACGTCATGCTGGATCGCATCGAAAAACTGATGAACGAGGTCAAAGGTGTCTGCGACAACATCGCCCATGATTTGCGTACCCCGCTGACCCGTCTGCGTGCTCAGCTCTATCGCATCCAGCAGCAGTCGGCAGACGACTCACCTCAGGCGATGCAATTGGCTCAGGTCATTGCCGACGCCGACACGTTGATGGCCCGTTTTCGAGGACTTTTGCGTATTTCGGAAATCGAGGACCACCAGAGACGCTCGGCCTTCGTGAAACTGGATCTGCGCCCGCTCTTGCAGGAACTTCACGACTTTTACCTGCCACTTGCCGAAGAAGACGAAGTCCTGCTGATACTGCAGCTCAATGAGCCGTTACCGACGCTGGTCGGTGATCGCGCCTTGTTGTTTGAAGCCCTGGCCAATTTGCTGAGCAATGCAATCAAATTTACACCTGCGGGTGGCACAGTCCTGATCAGCGCCTATAGCAAAGGCAATGGCAACATCCCTTGCATCGAAGTTCAGGACTCGGGGCCCGGTATCCCGCCCTCTGAACGCGAAGCCGTTTTCCAGCGCTTCTATCGTTGCGAAGACGGCAACCAGCAAAGCGGTTTCGGCCTTGGCCTGTCGGTGGTTGCCGCCATTGTCAATCTGCATGGCTTCAATCTGCAGATCGGTACCAGCCAGTACGGAGGTGCCAGCATCGTACTGGAGTGCCAACAAGTAAATACCCTGGTATAAAGCAGGGTCTTCAAGCCTGAAAAACCCTGCCGTGCCTGCATTTTGACGAAGATAAAGGCTCTAGCCTGCGGCAAAGAGCACTTCGTTATAAATCTGTCACAAACAGGCAAGAGTCGATTTGTAACAATTCATTTCAAAAAGTGACTTTGTTGGACCGATTCAGCCAATACAAGTTCCACCCCTTTGACGAGTTTTTCACGCTCGATACGTTGCTTTTCACCGAATAATATCTCTTTGATATCACCCCCGCCTTCTGCCCCCGGAAACAGGGGACACCGCTCGTCGACATTTTTATGACGTCAGCTACTTGTCGCCCCGATGCCTCTGCGTTATCAATAGCCACCGTGATTCACGTTCTTCCCGCAGCACAACCATAACAATAAAGACTCAATGGATTTCGCCACTAACCAGGCGAGGCTTTGGCATGGCCGCGAAAGCAGAGAAAACCGTATCAATTAGTAGGATCGACTTAGCCTGGGAGGCTTATATTTATGGGCGCGCAATCAAAGATCATAAGCGTTGGCGAGTTCAAGCTTTACACTGAAACCTATTGGAAAAGCAGCTCTGCAAAGACCGTTCTGCTGATTAACGGGGCACTTTCCACTACCGGTTCCTTTGGCCAGACGGTCAAGTATTTACAACCGCACTACAACCTCGTGTTGTTCGATCTGCCTTTTGCCGGGCAATCGCGCACCCACAATCGCGACGATCTGATCGTGACCAAGGAAGATGAGGTCAAGATCCTTCTGCAGCTCATCGATCGCTTCCAGGTCAACTACCTGCTTTCGGTTTCCTGGGGCGGCGTATCGGCGCTGCTGGCACTGGCCGAATCGCCACCCACGGTAGAAAAAGCGCTCATTTCCTCCTTCTCTCCGGTGCTGAACGAGCCAATGCTCGACTACATCGACAAGGCGCAGATCTACCTGGCAGCTCGTGAAAAACGCAAGATCGGTTCCCTGCTCAACGACACCGTTGGCAAGTACCTGCCGCGTCTGTTCAAGCTGTACAACTACAAGCACCTGATCAGTCTTGCCGAGCACGAATACAAGCAGATCGACTTCCATATCAGCCAGATCCGCAAACTGAGCGCCAGCAACTATGTCGAGCGTTTTTCCTCGATCAAGATTCCGGTGCTGTTCGTCAATGGCGACAAGGACGAATACACCACGGTCGAAGATGCCCGCAGTTTTGCCGACTACATCGCCCAGAGCAGCTTCAAGGTAGTCCCCGATACCGGGCATTTCCTGGATCTGGAGAGCAAGGCAGCCTGGCTGGCGTCGCAGAAGAACGTGCTGGAGTTCTTCGGCACCGAGCAAGTCAGCAGCGAGCAAGTATGGCCTGACGCAACCGCGATTGCCTGACAGCACCCGTGAAACGGTGATTCACCGGTGTTGGCTTATTCCACAAGGCAGTGGCTGTGTTGTTGATGACTATTGACCCTGAAACTCTTTTACGTTCGTTTTGCCGTGTTACCGGAAAAATCCGGCCTTCGCACCACAGACCCTTTTCGGGCCGGCCCTGGCTGGCTCTGGGACTTCACTGTGTTCTGGCGCTCTCGACAAGCGCTTGCTCTGCGGGGACACCTGCGGAAAAAGCGCCGGTTCGTGTAGCAGTCCAGCAAGTGACATCCAGCGATGTCACGACCAGTGTCGTCCTCACAGGCGACATCCAGGCGCGCAAAGTGACCGATCAGGCCTTTCGCGTGTCAGGCAAGCTTGTGCAGAGGTTCGTGGATGTGGGTGATCGGGTGCGGGCCAATCAGGTATTAGCCAGACTGGACCCGCGAGAACAAAAGACCGACCTCGAGTCGGCAAATGCCGAATTGGCAGCCCGGGAATCACGGTTGCGCCTTGCACAAAACAACTATCAGCGTCAGCAGACATTACTGCCCAAAGGCTATACCAATCTCAGTGAATACCAGCAGGCACTCTCCGCTCTGGAGAGTGCCCGCGGGGACCTGGCTTCGTTGAAGGCCCGTCAGGCCAATGCCCGTGATCAGGTCGGTTATACCGAACTGATTGCCGTGGCCGACGGGGTCATTACCGCTCGCCATGCCGAAGAAGGCCAGGTGGTACAGGCCGCCACACCGATTTTCAGCCTGGCTCATGATGGTGAACGTGAAGCCGTGTTCGCCGCTTATGAGTCCTTGCTGAGTTCGGATCAGCCCGGCGGTGCCGTACTGATCAGGACACTGGGCATGCCCGATATCGAAGTGCCCGGCAAGATCCGCGAGATCACCCCCATCGTATCCGCATCCAGCGGCACGTTGCGGGTACGGGTCTCCCTGCCGGACACCTCTGCGACTCTGGCGTTGGGAACCGTCGTCAGCGCACAGCTTCTGACCCGTTCGCAACGGGCCTTCACTCTCCCCTGGTCGGCCCTGAGCCGCACCCAAGGGCAACCTGCCGTCTGGCTGCTGGACGACACGTCCCGGGTCAGGCTGGCCAAGGTGCAGGTGATGCGTTACGAGCAAGGACAGGTTGTCATCGCCTCCGGCCTGTCGGATGGCGACAAGGTGATTTCCAAAGGCGCTCAGTTCCTCTATCCCGGACAAAAAGTCGATGTCGCCGAACACACGACCAGCAGTCCTCCAATCTCCGCCGCGTCATCGGAAAACACGCTATGAGTCTGACCGTAAAGACCTGCATACAACTGTGGCTGTTTTGCGTGGTGCTCATGTTTCTCTCGGGCTGTCGCGACAAACCGGTTCGCGAGTTCATCGAGCGGCCCGTGCTGTTCACCGAAATCGTCGACCAGCGCAACGACCTGCACGGGCGTTTCGCAGGCAGCATCCAGCCGCAATACGAAGTGGCATTGGGGTTTCGTGTCGCCGGGCGCATCGCCACCCGGCATGCCGAGACCGGCCAACTGGTGCGCAAGGGTGACCTGCTGGCCACCCTTGAACCCAGCGACCAGCAGAACCGGTTACGTGCACAACAGGCAGAGCTGAGCAAGGCTCAGGCCTCATGGCAGCAGATCCGGGATGAACAGTTGCGCTACCAGCAACTGTTCGAGCGAGGCGTGGGTTCGCAGGCGCGTCTGGACCGGTTGAGCAGCGACTTGCGCAGTCAGGAAGCCATTTTGCATCAGGCGAAAATTGCCGCCGAACAGGCCAGCGATCATCTTTCCTACACGCGCCTGCTGGCCGAGTTCGACGGCGTGGTCACCGGCTGGCATGCCGAGGTCGGCCAGGTGATGGTCACCGGTCATTCGGTGGTCAGCCTGGCCCGTCCGCAAAGCCGCGAAGCCGTGGTGGACCTGCCGGTGGAACTGGCAACGAACCTGGATAGCGACATGCAGATCAAGGTGGTTTCCCAGTTGAACGAACAGGTGTTCGTCAGCGCTCAGGTTCGCCAGTTATCCCCGCAGATCGATGCTGCTACCCGTACACAGCGGGTACGCCTGAGCCTGCAGCAGATTCCGGACAGTTTCCGCCTGGGTTCGACAGTCAGTGTCGAAATCAGCAGCCATGTGCCTGCTTTCCGTGAACTGCCCGACACCGCCCTGCAGGAGCGCGACGGTCAGGCACAGGTCTGGGTCATCGATCCGCAGACCGCCACCCTGAACCCGCGCACAGTGCAGGTCCTGACGCGCCATGGCTCATCGGTGCGGGTCAGCGGTGAATTGAATGATGGCGACAAGGTCGTGATCGCCGGCGTGAACAGCCTGAGGCCAGGCCAGAAAATCCGTATCGAACGTGAGGTCAGTTTGTGAGAGAGCGCTTCAATCTGTCTGCCTGGGGCCTCAAACACCGCACGCTGGTCTGGTACATGATGTTCGTATCACTGCTGATGGGAAGCTGGTCATTCCTCAATCTGGGCCGTGAGGAAGACCCGTCTTTCGCGATCAAGACCATGGTCATCCAGGCCCGCTGGCCGGGCGCGACACTGCCCGACACCTTGCAGCAGGTGACCGACCGCCTGGAAAAGAAACTCGAAGAAATCGACGCGCTGGATTACGTGAAGAGCTACACGCTGGCAGGCGAATCGACGATCTTCGTGTTCCTTAAAAGTGAAACCCGCAGCGCCGATATTCCCGCCGCCTGGTATCAGGTGCGCAAGAAGATCATGGACGTGCGCGGCGAACTGCCCAGCGGCATTCAGGGGCCGGCCTTCAACGACGAATTCGGCGATGTGTTCGGCAGCATCTACGCCTTTACCGCCGACGGCCTGTCATTCCGCCAGTTGCGCGATTATGTCGAGCAGGTCCGGGCTGACATCCGCAGCGTACCGAACCTGGGCAAGATCGAACTGCTGGGTGCTCAGCGCGAAGTCATCTACCTGAACTTCTCCATCCGCAAGCTGGCGGCGCTGGGCATCGATCAGCGCCAGGTACTGCAAAGTCTGCAGGCGCAGAACTCGGTCACACCGGCCGGAGTCATGGAAGCCGGCCCGGAACGTATCGCCGTGCGTACCAGCGGCCAGTTCACCAACGAACAGGACCTGTTGGCAGTGAACCTGCGCTTTGGCGACCGTTTCTTTCGTCTGAGCGATCTGGCCACGGTCGAACGCCGTTATGCAGACCCGCCCTCCTCGCTCTTTCGCTTCAACGGTCAGCCCGCCATCGGCCTTGCCGTGGCGATGAAGCAAGGCGGCAATATCCAGGAATTCGGTAAACGCCTGCAGCAGCGTATCGATGAACTCACCGGCGAACTGCCGTTGGGTATCGATGTGCATCTGGTGTCCAGCCAGGCCGATGTGGTCGACAAGGCCATCGGCGGCTTCACCCGCGCCCTGTTCGAGGCGATCCTGATCGTGCTGGTGGTGAGTTTCATCAGCCTGGGTATTCGCGCAGGCCTGGTGGTGGCCTGTTCGATTCCACTGGTCCTGGCGCTGGTGTTTGTCTTCATGGAATACAGCGGCATCACCATGCAGCGTATTTCACTCGGCGCGCTGATCATTGCTCTGGGTCTGCTGGTGGACGATGCGATGATCACCGTGGAGATGATGGTCACCAGGCTTGAAGGTGGAGACTCCCTGCAGCAGGCCGCGACCTTTGCCTACACCTCGACCGCCTTTCCGATGCTCACCGGCACGCTGGTGACCGCCGCCGGTTTCGTGCCCATTGGCCTGAACTCCAGTTCGGCGGGTGAATACGTGTTCACCATGTTTGCGGTCATCGCCGTCGCCCTGCTGCTGTCCTGGCTGGTGGCGGTGCTGTTCGCGCCGCTGATCGGCATCTATATCCTGAAAAAACCCGAAGGTCATCAGGCACACAACAGTGCCTGGATGCGCGCCTTCCAGCGCGTGCTGTTGCAGGCTCTCAAGCACCGCTGGTGGGTGATCGGCATCACGGCCCTGGTCTTTATCGGCTCGCTGTTCGCCGGCAGGCTGCTGCAGAACCAGTTCTTCCCCGACTCCGATCGCCCGGAAATCCTGGTGGATATCTACATGCCGCAGAACGGCTCGATCGAAGGCACCCGCCAGACCATGGACCGCTTCGAGGCCACGCTCAAGGATGATCCGGATATCCTGCGCTGGAGCTCCTATGTGGGCAAAGGCGCGGTGCGTTTCTATCTGCCGCTGGACCAGCAGTTGAATAACCCGTTCTATGGACAACTGGTGATTGTCAGCCGTGGCGGCGAAGCACGTGACCGGCTGATCGAACGCCTGCGTCAGCGCTTTCGCGATGACTTTGTCGGCGTCGGCGGCTATGTCCAGTTGCTGAATATGGGGCCGCCCGTGGGCTGGCCGGTGCAGTATCGGGTCAGCGGCCCGGACATCGAACAGGTTCGCAGCAACGCCATGGCCCTGGCCGCCATTCTGGATGCCAACCCCAATATCGGGCAGGTCATCTATGACTGGAACGAACCGGGCAAGGTGCTCAAGATTCATATCGCTCAGGACAAGGTGCGCCAGTTCGGCCTGTCGTCCGAAGATGTCGCGCAGATTCTCAACAGTCTGGTCACCGGTACCAGCATCACTCAGGTGCGCGATGACACCTACCTGATCGACCTGATAGGCCGCGCCGAAGATCAGGAGCGCAGTTCCCTGCAAACCCTGAGCAGCCTGCAGATCCCGACACCCAATGGCGCCACAGTACCGCTGATGGCATTCGCCACCCTGAGCTACGAACAGGAACAGCCATTGGTCTGGCGTCGTGATCGTCTGCCGACCATCACTCTGAAGGCCAATGTCATCGGCCATCTGCAACCGGCAGCGCTGGTCAAGCAGTTGCAACCGCAGGTCAAGGCATTCACGGATCAATTGCCGGTCCGCTACTCGGTGGCTACAGGCGGTGCGGTAGAAGCCAGTGCCCGCTCACAGGGACCGATCCTGAAAGTGGTGCCCTTGATGCTGCTGTTGGTGGCGAGCTTCCTGATGATCCAGTTGCACAGCGTGAAAAAGCTGCTGCTGGTAGTCAGCGTCGTGCCGCTGGGCCTGATCGGTGTGGTCGCCGCGCTGCTGCTGACCGGTTACCCGCTGGGCTTTGTGGCCACTCTCGGGATACTGGCGCTGATCGGTATCATCATCCGCAATTCGGTGATTCTGGTGACACAGATCGATGAGTTCATGGCGGCGGGCGAAGATGCCTGGACAGCGGTGGTCATGGCCACCGAACACCGCTGTCGACCGATTCTGTTGACCGCAGCGGCAGCCAGCCTGGGAATGATCCCGATTGCCCGAGAGGTGTTCTGGGGCCCCATGGCCTACGCCATGATCGGCGGTATTGCGATAGCCACCGTATTGACGCTGTTCTTCCTGCCCGCCTTGTACCTGGTCTGTTACCGGATCCAGGCACCCAAAGGCTGATCGCCGGATCAGAGCTCGACAGCAGAAAAATCGAACAACGACTGCGCGGACTCGACCAGCATGCTCTGCTTGATCGGGGCCGGACAGTCGAGGTTGCGGAACTGCTCGACTACCGTGGCGTAGCTGACGTGATGCTCATGCTGGGTATGCGGCCAGTCGCTACCCCAGACCATGCGCCGCGCACCGAAAGACTGAACCAGCAAAGGCAACGCAGCATTGGCGAAAGCCATGTTCTGCTCGTCGCTGCCGCCCAGACGGTAGATGGCAGAAACCTTCATCCAGATCTGCCCGCTCAGGCCCAGTTCCAGCAAGGCCTGAAACGCCGGATCGGCCACGCCGAGACGTGCGTCTGGCCGACCAAAATGATCGACCACGATCTTGCAGCCAAACGGCAGCAGATCACGAATCAGCCCCGGAAGATCGGCCACATGGCGATGCAATTCAATATGCCATCCCAACGCCCAGACGTTCTTGAACAGATCCCGCCAGCCCGCCTCATTGAAGTCCGGCAAAGGCTTGCCCATCAGATTCAACCTGATGCCGACAACACCCTGATCGGCCATGCGTTGCAACGCCGAACGGCTGACGGTGTTATCCACCACCGCCACACCGCGCAGTTGCTCCGGAGCATGGGCCAGGGCATCCAGCAGGTATTGATTGTCAGTCCCGAGAAAACTGGGCTGCACCAGCACACCATGGCTCAGCCCATGCTCGCGCAAGTGCGCCAGATAGGACTGCAGCGTGGCTTCGTAATCAGGGGTATAGCGTCGCCCCGGAATCAGGCTCAAACCATTGCCGAAGACATGGGCATGAGCATCGATACCGAGAATCGGCGAGGTACAGGGATCAGTCATGGAACTCATCTACAGAATGAGCGCGGTGCCGGGACACCGCGCAGAGAATGGGCCGATCAGGCCTGCTGTGGTGTGCTCTTGTCGGCGGCATCGGTCGGGACACTCGCGCCTTGCAGAGTACGTCCCCGGGTTTCCGGCAGGCAGAGCGCCGCCACCATCGCCACACCGTAGGCAATCCCGGCATCGATACCGATAGCCGTACCCAGCGACATGGATTCGCTCATGTGCCCGACCAGGAACGGGAAGACAGCCGACAGCACACGACCGAAGTTGTAGCAGAAGCCAACCCCTGCTCCGCGCACATCTGCCGGATACAGTTCGTTGAAGAACGAACCGAGGCTGGCCGGAATGCCTGCCGCGAAGAAGCCCAGCGGGAAACCGAGGAACAGCATCTGGGTGTTGGTCAGCGGCAGCATCAGATAGCACTGCACGGTAATCACACAGCACAGAGCAAACAGCACGATGTTCTTGCGACGACCGATACGGTCGATCAGCATGCCGCTGGTAATGCAGCCACACCAGAAAGCAAAGATGATCACTGCCAGATAGCCACCGGAACTCAGTACCGAAAGATTGCGTTCGGTCTTGAGAAAGGTCGGCAACCAGGTCATGACCGCGTGGTAACCACCGTGCGCACCCAGCCCCAACAGACCGCCCAGCAGCGTCACGCGCAGCAGCTCGGGACGGAAAATGCCTGCCATGGATTTGAAAAAGTTGCCCGACTCTGCCTTTTCCTTGTGCATGCGCTGATAGCTTTCCGGCTCCTCAACGTTGCGGCGCACCCAGATGATCAGCAAGGCAGGCAGCAGACCGATGCCGAACATCACCCGCCAGGCAATATCCTGCGGCACGAACGAATAGATCAGGGTAAACAGCAGCACCGCCAGGCCCCAGCCCACAGCCCAGGCACTTTGTACGGTACCCATCACTTTGCCGCGGTACTTTGACTGAATGGTCTCGGCCATCAACACCGCACCTGCTGCCCATTCACCACCGATACCAAAGCCCTGCATGGCCTTGACGATCAGCAACTGGTTGAAACCGGTCACGAAGGCCGACAGGAAGGTGAAGAACGAGAACCACAGAATCATCAGTTGCAGCGTGCGGACCCGGCCATAACGGTCGGACAATGTACCACCCACCCAACCGCCCAATGCCGATGTGACCAGGGTCACGGCACTGATCATGCCTGCGTCGCCCTTGCTCAAGGCAAAAGCAGCGATCAGCGCCGGAATCGCCAGACCGAACATCTGCACTTCCAGCGCATCCAGCGACCAGCCGCCGAAGCAGGCCCAAAACGTCTTGCGTTCCCGTGGAGTGACTTCGCGATACCAACTGAACATGCGCAATATCCTTATGAAGCGTGCAGTGAATGACGGAATTGGAGGCTTAACGAATTTCTACGCTGTAACGGAAATGGCTGGCATGCCCACGGGAGCGACGCCATTCCAGCGGCTCGCCGGCGTAATTGCGCGCCAGCCGCTCGATCACAACCACCGGGCTGCCGGCCTGAACCTGCAACATGCGGGCATAGACGTCAGTAACGGACTCGGCTGTCAGGGTTTCCTCGGCATATGCCACAACCTGACCGCACAACTGTTCATAGATCGGATAGAGCAAAGGCCCCTGAGCATTCAGATCCACCTCAAGCAAGGCCTGGAACTGGACACGAGGCAGCCAGATTTCTTCGGTCAGCACCGGCTGCGCATCCAGCAGTCTCAGGCGGATCATGCGAATCACCGGGGCATCCGGAAGCAGGCCAAGGGCATGGCTGACTGCCGACGGTGCAGTGACGGGTTCGATAGACAGAATCCGGCTTTCCGGAACCTGCCGGACACCGGACTCGGTCTGGAAACGGAAGAAGCGGAACAACGAGGACTGGAACTGTGCACGTCGAATGAAGGTGCCCCGCCCCTGCTGGCGTTCGAGAATGTTGTCATTGACCAGCATATCGATGGCCTTGCGCACCGTACCGGTGGACAGGCAATACTCGGCAGAAAGCGCGGCCTCGGTAGGGATCGCCTCACCTGGACGCCAGCGATTATTGGCAATCTGCTCGGCCAGACAATCACGCAGGCGTTGGTAGAGCGGCAGGCGTTCATCACTTGAGAGCTTATTCATTCCCTGATTCATCCAGTCATATATATGAATGTGTGCAGTATTGTCTCGTTACAAATGGATCGTCAAGGACTAGTTATCAAATTGCCAGCATTCATTTGCTACAGGCATGCGTCATCTCGGCAGTGCCATAAAGCTGCAAGGGGTAAGGAAAGGCGCAGGAGGCTTTGTAAAGGCATACGAACTCCTCCAGAAACCTTCTGGCATCTCAGAGGACAAGTTGCGCAGTGAAACAGAATTCCGGGTAGACCCGTATTCAGGCAAAGCCGGGCTTCTGAAAATCCGAACCCCGGCAGGCTTACTATCGATCCAGTCTGGACCGGGAATGGCTTTCACTCACGGCAGACAGTCTTGATAGTCATGCCATTCTTGTAAGAGAAATACTCAACGCACTGGCTACCTACTCCGGTTATTTCGCGCTTGCCAATATCGCTCGTCGCAAAGAAATCCGCTGGGGAGACAAATTCCGGCCATCGCGAAAACCATCTTGTTCTACATACTCTGCGGTAGACCTGATGGTCATCCCGCCAGGCCCAAATGAACAGGTCGTTCCATTGATATCCGTCGATACATGACCAGATAACGAAGCCCACTCTTAGTCCAGGCCCCCTTCGCAATGGCTCTCCCTGACTATTGTTTTCAGAAATATCTTGTATCAACCTGCCGCACCTACTTAATTTCCAAAAAAATCGTTAGCCTGCTCAGCATCCAGTCCCGACCTCTATGGCAGGCGCGCCTTGAGCGGCTTTGCGGTCTTTTGCACAAGCGAGAATATCCATGAATACCTCGATCCACGCCCGGCACGGCGCAATCACCATGACCAAGGGTCTGGTGATGCTGTTTGCCTTCTGCTGTGGCGCCATCGTCGCCAACATCTATTACGCCCAGCCGATCATTGAGCTGATAGCGCCGGACATTGGTCTGTCCAGCACCATGGCCAGCCTGATTGTGTCGTTGACCCAGGTGGGTTACGCGCTGGGGCTGTTCTTTCTGGTGCCGTTGGGCGATCTGCTGGAGAACCGGCGCTTGATGCTGCTGACCACCGGGGTTGCGATTCTCAGTCTGTTGGGTGCCGCATTTGCCGAGCAGCCCAATCTGTTTCTGGTGGTATCGCTGCTGGTGGGTTTCAGTTCGGTTTCAGTGCAGATGCTGATTCCGCTGGCGGCGCATCTGGCACCTGAGGAAACCCGCGGGCGGGTGGTCGGCTCGATCATGGGTGGTCTGTTATTGGGAATTCTGCTGGCTCGCCCGGTTTCGAGTCTGGTCGCCGACCATTTTGGCTGGCGTGCGGTGTTTGGTTCAGCGGCGGTGCTGATGGCCGGGATCAGTGTGGTGTTGGCAACCACCATGCCCAAACGCGTGCCGGATCATCGAGCGTCGTATGGCCAGTTGCTGTTTTCCCTGTGGGCTCTGCTGCGCCAGCAGCCGGTACTGCGGCAACGGGCGTTTTATCAAGCCTGCATGTTCGCCACTTTCAGCCTGTTCTGGACAGCCGTACCGCTGGAACTGGCGCGCAACCATGGTCTGTCGCAAAGCCAGATTGCCTTGTTCGCCCTGATCGGGGCCATCGGCGCAATCGCTGCGCCCATCAGTGGACGCCTGGCCGATGCCGGACATAGCCGGATCGCAACGCTGAGCGCCCTGCTCTTTGGTGCCTTGAGTTTCCTGCCAGGCCTGACTCCGGCTCCCTACAACCTGATCGGTCTTGCCGTGACCGGTGTAGTGCTGGATTTCTGCGTGCAGATGAATCTGGTGGTGGGACAACGTGCTGTCTATGCACTGGATGCCGCCAGCCGCAGCCGGCTCAATGCCTTGTACATGACCAGCATTTTCATTGGCGGCGCCATCGGCTCGTCGGTTGCCAGCGTGCTGTTCGATCATGGGGGCTGGGTGTGGATCAGCGTAGTGGGCACTGCCCTGCCCTTGATTGCACTGCTAGGCTTTTTGAGAGACTCACGGCGGTAGAGAGCCTCGCGAATGAATTGGCTTACACAAGCTACTGGTGTGGGAGCCAATTCATTCGCGAAGGATCACCTAAAACGTATGCTCCAGCCACTGCTTCAGGTCGGCAACTTCTTCCTGGTTGATGGTATGGCCCATCCCTTCATAGGCATGAAACTCCGGTTTGATGCCTAAACCCTTCAGGGTTTCCTCGGTCCGGGTTGCGCCACTGAAAGGCAACACCGGATCTGCGGTGCCATGGGCAGCGAACACGTTGAATGTCTTGAAGCGCTCCTCGGGCTTGAGGCTGGCTTTCAGTACAGACAGCACCGGCCCGCTCAATGCCGCGATGCCACCGACCATATCCGGATCGCGCAGTGCCACTTCATAACTCATCACAGACCCCTGGCTGAAGCCTATCAGTACTACCTTGTCAGGCTGGGTTCGGTATTTCTGTGTTGCCTGTTTTATGAAGGCTTTCAGCAAGTCACCGCTGTTTTTCAGGTCTTCGGTCACACCATCGTAGTTGCCGTCTTCGATCCGGCGATTGAACCATTTGTAGCCACCGGGCCTTACCTCGATGGGTGCCCGCACGGACAGGTAGTTGTAGTCCGGGGACAAGATATCCTTGAGGCTGAACAGGTCAGCTTCATTACTGCCGGAACCGTGGATGAAAATCACCAATGGCTTGTTCGGCACATCGGCACTGGCCTGGGCCAGGTATTTGAGAGACAGATCGGTGTGCAAGGTATTTTCTGCCTGCACCATAGCCGAGAAGGCAAACAGCAAGGCGGCAAGAAACTTCAGCATGTGTCCATATCCTCCAGGGGCACTGCCTGCCAGCGGCAGTGCCGTGAGTGGGCGTCGAGCCTCATGATAGCTGCTTAGTTCTGCATGCCGGTTCGTGAGACTTGCGGTTTGAGCAATTGCATCTGCTGGCGGTAGTCGTCTGTGACCTGACGTGCCTGGCTGTTGCTGGTGATGACCCGCGGGGTAATCAGCACGATCAGCTCGGTGCGGTCCTTGGATTTGCTGGTCGCCCCGAACAGCCAGCGCAGTCCGGGAATACGTCCCAGATAAGGCACCGAACTCACGGTTTCGGCATTGTCCTGCTTGATCAGCCCCCCCAGCAATACGGTCTGACCGCTTTGCGCCGCCACTTGAGTTGCCACCGAGCGGGTGGAGATGCGCGGGTTGCCGTTGTCATCGGTCACACCCGAACTGTCGGCATCGCTGACCTGCTGCTGGATGTCCATGTACACCAGACCGCCCGGATTGATGCGTGGCACCACATCCAGAATCACGCCGGTCTGCACGTATTCGACGCTGCTCAGGGTCGTATCGGAAGTGTTGGTATTGACCGTGGTCTGGCTGATGGGGATGTTGTCGCCCACCTGAATCTGCGCCTGCTGGTTGTTCATGACCACCAGCGACGGCGCCGACAGCACCTGAGTTCGGCCATTGGTTTCCAGAGCACGCAGCGCGACTTGCAGATTGCTGCTGACAAAGGAGTAGAACAGCGAATCCGTCGCGCCCAGCCCGGCCCCGCCGGAACCTAGTGCGCCCTGGCTGCCTGCGGTATTGGCTACCGTGGTGCTGGTGGAGTTACCCGCCAGGCGGCCCAGATACCACTGCACCCCCATGTCCAGCTCGCCGGTGAGTTTGACTTCCAGAATCCGGGTTTCGATCTGCACTTGCAGCGGCGGATTATCGAGGCGCTTGATGGCCGATTCGATTTCCTTCCACTGCGCCGGACGCGTGCGGACCAGCAACTGGTTGCTGCTCTTCTGTGCGGTGATCCGGGTACTGGAGTCAAGGCTCTTGCTGGCATTCGAGCCTTGGGCGCTGTCAGCGGAATCGCTGTCGCTGCCCTGATATTCTTCCTGAGCCTCACTGTCGTCGGCATTCTGGTTATTCATACCGCCATTGTTGTTCATGCCACGGTTGTTGCCGAACCCGCCACTGTTGCCCAGACCGCCGGAACTGCTGTTGAAACCAGAGCCGGAGCCAAAGCCACCACTGGAATTGGGCGACGACAGCGTAGCCGTACGCAGACCAGGCGCAACCCGGGCCGGGGAATCATCCTTGATGGCGGCGGTGCCGTAGATCTGCCGCAAGTATTTGGCCAGGTCGGTAGCCTTCATGTTGCGCACATCATAGACATACATCTGTGGCTCGTTGCCGCCACCTTCGTCGATGGTGTGAATCCACTGCCCCACTTCATTCAGGTATTCGGGCTGAGAGGAGATCGCCACCACCGAGTTGGTCCGCTCGATGGGCAAAAAGCGCACCATGCCTGCCAGCGGCATGCCGCTTTGAGGACCGAATATCTTTTGCAGCTCAGGCATCAGTTCGCTGACAGAAGCACGCTGCAGGCCGAAAACACCCACCGACATGCCTTTGAGCCAGTCGACGTCGAAGGTGTCGATGGTGTCCTGATAGTTGGCCAGTTCATCGGGCGTGCCCGCCATGCTCAGGACATTACGGGCCGGATCGACCAGCAGGAAGGCATTTTCCCGGGCAAAGGGCTTGAGTAGTTTCTGCATTTCATTGGCGGAGATGTAGCGCAGCGGGAACAGCCGCGCCGACAGGCCGGCACCGGGTTGCGCCACCGGCATTTCCGGCACCAGCTTGCCCGCCACAGCCTGACTTGATGGCAGAATCACATAGCGGTCGCCCTGACGAATCATCGCGTTGTCGGTCCAGGACAACAACGTTTCCAGAATCGACAGCGCCTGCTGCTTGTTCACCGGTTTGGAGGTGGAGAAACTCACATCGCCCTTCACGCCCTGGGCAATGCTGTAGTTCTCATGCAGCAGGTCGCCCATGATGCTGTTGATCACCGCCTGGATCGGCTGGTTGGTGAAGTTGAACACGATATCGCCGGTCTCGGCCTGGGCGGCAGTCGAAGCCGCAGGCGTACGGACAAACCGTTGATTGCCTTTGATGATCTGTCGTTGCGGCGAAATCGCCGAGGGCTGTGGCTGGGCGTCGACAGGAGCGTGCTCGGTGCGAGGATCGACCGGAGGACGTTGGGAACCCGTGCCTTGCAGTGCTTCCTGCAGCATGCCGTTGTCGGGGTCAAGAGAGTCCGGAGTGGTCGCGCAGCCGCCGAGAGCGACGGCTGTGGCCAGACAAAGCAGGGGTGTGCGCAAGGTAGCGATGGCAGGAACTCCAGAAAAGGTACCCATCACGGGGCTGAATCGTTGGTTAAGGTAATAGGGGGCGTATTCGATGGTGGCGGCAGACGCGGCGCGGGCAGGCGCAAGACTTGCGTGCGACCATCGAGACTGAATGTGGCTTGCATGGGCTCGACACTGTCCAGCGTCCAGCCATTGGCCAGACGCTGGCCCTGTCTGATTTTCAAGGCCGGGCCATCCGCCTGCCGGAGCAGCGCGACCCGCAGGGAGCCGTCGATGATGACGCCGCTCAGGGTCATGCCCGACAGGCTTGTGGCCTGTACATTGGCTTGCTCCACAGCACGATCCGGGCTGCGGTCCGTGCTGAACAGCGGGGTTTTCCAGGTATTGGACAGGCTGTCCAGCGTCGCTTCGGGGGCACGCTGGGCCTGCGTCGAATGGTTGACCGGGTTGCGCGGAGCCTTTTCGGGCAGCCAGTCCGGCGAGTGAACGGCCCCACTGAACACCAGAGCAATCAGCGCCGCCAGCAAGGTTGCCAGCCCCAGCAGTGCCCATTCGACAGGACGCAATGCACTGATCATTGCTCGCCCTCCCCGGCCGAAGCCGGTTGCAGGTAACCGCGCACCAATAGATGCACTACCAGCTTGCCCGCTCCGCCGGTTTCCGGAGCATTGGCATTGCGACGAATGCTCATTTCATCGACGAACAGAAACGGACGCTGATATTCCAGCGCATGCAGGATGGCCGTAAGCGGTTCGATGGCGCAGTTCAGCGTCAGGCTGACCTTGACCTGGCGATAAGGCTCGGCACTGTCCTGCTCGGGGGTGATCGGCATGCGCTGGGTCAAGGCACAGCCACCGCCGGTTGTGGCGTGGCTGTTGATAAGGTCGGCAATGCGCTGCATCAGATCGGCGGCCACGGCACTGGGGTCCTGCCCCGGCAACAGGCTGGTACTGCTGGCCGGATCGTTACGGGCCTGTTCCAGTTGCTGGCGCAGGGAGTCGCCCTGTTGCAGCAAACCGGCATAGCGCTGTTGCTGTTCGCGCAACTGCTCGGTCTGTTCATTGATCTCGCGTAGCGGGCCGGCGAACCAACTGTCGATCAACAGCCAATAGGCCAGATAAAGTACCAGCGCCAGAACGATCAGGGCCGCGCCCCGACGTTCACGGCTTGTCAGTGGACGGCGCATCGGCGTTCTCCTGATGCAGATGGGCACGCAGGGAATACTGATCCTTGCCGGTCCGGGTATCGGGCTGGATCACGCCCTGAAATTGCGCGTTATCCAGGCTGTGACAATTCTTGGCCCGGGCAATCAGGGCACTGGCCTTGGCGCTCTGGCCGGAAAAGGAGATTTCGGCGCTGTCACTGATTTCCAGACTTTCGATCCAGGTGTCCTCAGGCAAACAGGAGGTCAACTCGCTGAGCAACGCCGACAAGGGTATTTGAGCCGCCTTGCGCCGTATCAGGTAGTTGGCCGCGCCACGGGTATTGGTCAATTGCTGGCGCAGCTTCTGGACTTCGGCGACCTGGGCCTTTTGCGCCTGTACGCTGGCCTGCATTTCTTCCAGCAAACGCTGACGGTCGTTGAGCCAGAGCAGCATCAGGCCAAGCAACAAGGCACCACAGGTCCACAGCAACCAGCGCTGCACGCGATGGCCGGAGCGAACCTGACTGGAGCGCAAAGGTGTCGGCAGCAGATCGATACCCATCCGTTGTGCGCCGGTCCCCACATCCACGGCATCGGGTTGCAGGCCCCGGGCAGCGCATTCGGCAAGAATGTGATCCAGGCGCTCGCGCAGAATGGCCACCAGCGTGACCTGAATGAAGCTGGCACTGCGGCTTTCCTGCCGGGCGACAAAATACAGTTGTCCGGCATCGAACGGGGTAAAGCGGTCCAGTTCGTACCCCACCACCGTGGATAGATTACGGGCCGCCGCCGAGGGCAATTGCAGGGTCTGCACCAGCACATCGGTTGGCGACAGCAGCAGGATCCGGCGCGCATCGGCTGACGCTTTGGGCAAGTGCGATGGCAACGGCCATGGATAGACCTGCTCGACGGTTTCATGAACCAGCCATTTGCGCACACGAACCGGCAGGCAAGCCTGTAGCTCCGCCAGCCATAACTGCCAGCCCCGCTGTGCCAGACTTCCACGCCACTGCTGGGCAACCCGGTCGCGTAATGCGAAGACAGGTGCCAGACGTGCTGATAATGAATTCATTCTTGCCAACGCAGCACCTTGTAAGGCTGTGCGTTTTCCCCCGCTGGACTCAATAGAACCGTGATCTGTAAATGGGCGGACGTACCACCCGGTCGTTGTGCCTGGCTGTCGATGAACAGAACCTCGCCGGGATCGGCCCCGACTGCACTCTGGTTCGGCAGATTCAGACTGCGGCGTATCAAAGCTGTTGCAAATGCCGGATCGGGCCGCTCCAGGCCGCTCCAAAGCGTGACTTCCGGCACCAGGCAGACATACAGCGCCTGACTCATGCCCGGCAATTGACGAATCTCTTCGATCACCCGCAACGGCGGTTGCCCTCCGTTGCGTTGCGTCTCCAGAAACTGCGCAATGCCGCCTGCCTGATTTTTCGCAGCACCACAGGCCTGCAAGACCCTGGAAATATCCGCAACCGGCGCACTGTTGAGGTCCAGCTTGCCCAACTCGCTGCGCACACTGACGAGCAATTGAGTGTCATCGAACTTCAAGGCAACCGGACGTCCATCCGCTATCCAGGCCTTGCGCTGCGCCGGGTCGAGCAGGCCTTGTATCGCCATGTTCATGCCCGCTTCGGCCGCCAGAATCGCCTGGGTGTTCTGCCGCAGCCAAAGTGCCTGGCGACTTTCCAGTTGCACCCAACCGGCCAGCCCGCCGAGCAGCAGGCTCAGCAAAGCCAGTACCCAGAGCACCACCAATAGCGCAACACCCTGCTGATGCGGGTAAAAGCGCTTCATTGGCCACCCGCTCCACCGGACAGGTCCAGACGCAAGGCAACCACTTCACTGACCCAGGCCACCGGCCCGTTCAGTTTCATATCGATGCGCACGGCACTGGGCAGACGGCTTGGCCATGGCCACTCGGCCAGCCACCCGGTCGGCTTGCCCTTGGGCGAGAAACCGCGATAACTGAACGTCAACGCCTGCACATTATTCAGCAGAACCTGAGGCTCGCCCCATGGCTGCACGGTCGTGCCGCCCGTGCCGGACCTGATCTGCTCGAACGCCACTTGCAGGTCGCGCTGCCCTTCAGGCCCGCTCAATTGCAAGGTATGACGCTGAATACCCCCACCCAGTTCACCAGGCAGGGTCGCAACGAACTGCAATTGCTGGGCCGAACCCTCGAAAAACCCGTTACTGACGCTATCGTCCTCGGAAGTGTCCAGCGGCAATGCCTGACCAATCGAACTGCGCAGAAATGCCTGCGTCGCCCGCACCTGGTCAAGGCTGACGGTGTAACGCTCGGCCTTCAATACCGCGCGATTGGCCCCCAGCAAGGCACCTGCAATCAGCACCAGCAAGATACCCAGAAGACTGAGCACCAGCATGATTTCCAGCAGCGTGAAACCACGCTGAGACGTTTTCAAAATCCCGCTCCGACTGACACACCGCGCAGTTTCAAAGTGCTGAACTGCGCACGACGCTGATTTTCCTGAAGCGTCAGATCAAGACGAAACAGACGTGTCTGGGTACCCCGCCCCGGCATCTGACGAATACTCAGGGTCCAGTCGATACCGGCCAATGCCCCCTGTCGCGTGCCGTTTTCCAGCGGCCCGGCGCTTTCCTGATCCAGAATCGTGCGCGCAGCATGGCTCAGCCGGTCACTGTGGGACACCTGCTGCAATGAACGGGCACTCTGCCCGAACGCCACCAGCAACACACTGCTGCACAGCGCCATGACCGTCAGGGCCGCCAGCATTTCCAGCAGCGTAAAACCTGACTGCGAGGTGTTCATCAGAGGGTTCGGACCTGAACGCTGCCGGTCAGCCAGCCGATATCGATCCGCCAGCGACGATCACCATTGACCAGCGTGAGGTTACCGCCACTGGAACCGCCATCAGGGTAAAACTCCACCGAAGATCCCAGATCGGCCGCCGTCTGCATCTTCACTTGCAAGTGTTCCGGCCAGTGCTGCAGACGCTTGCCGGGAGCCTTGAATGTCATCTTGCGCAGGTCGAACACTGTGCGGGCCGGCTGCCCAGTGACAATCGCCCGGACCCGTGTAGCACGCAGCGCTTCGACCATGTCGCCCACGGCACGCCGCTCGCTGGCAGCACTCAGACCCTGTTGCAAACCGAAACCCACCAGACCTACGGCGATGCTCATCAACACCAGCACCACCAGCATTTCCATGAGGGTGAAGCCCCGGTTCGCGACAGGAGAACTCATGACGCCTCCTTACTCCCAGTTGCCCAGGTCGGCGCTGTAGCCTTCACCACCAGGCTGACCGTCCTGACCATAGAAAATCAGATCGAAGCTGCCGTGCTGACCCGGGAAGCGGTAGCCGAAAGCATGGCCGAACGGGTCCTTGAGATCCGAAGGCTTGGCGTAAGGACCGTTCCAGCCCGAAGCATTGCCGGGTTTTTCCACCAGTTGCTGCAGGGTCTTGGGCGGCGAGCCGACATCCAGTGCATAGCTTTCGATCTTCATGCCCAGACTGGCCAGTTGCGCCTTGCCTGCACCGTATTTGCCCTTGTCCACGTTACCGCCCACCTGGCGCACGACAATGGTCGCCACGATGCCCAGCAGAACAATCACGGCAAGCATTTCCAGCAGGGTAAAACCGCCCTGTCGGCGTCCGGGTTTGAAGCGCGTACGGTTAACACTCATCGGAGTCATTCCTCATTCATGAATTCAGATATTGCTGGTCAGGCTCATCAGCGGCAGCATGATTGCCAGCATGATCACCGCGACCATGCCCGCCATGACCACCGTCAGTGCAGGCACCAGCGCCGCAAGCATGCGGTCGATGCCGCGTTTGGCTTCCACATCGAAGACATCGGCGACCTTGAGCAACATGCTGTCCAGCTCGCCCGCCTGTTCGCCGACCTCGATCATCTGCAAGGCCAGATCGGGCAACAGCGGTTGTGCACCAAAGGCACTGGCCAGTGTGCCGCCGCCCTTGACCGACTCCGCCGCCTGCTCCACCTGCACCTGCAAGGCGCGGTTGGTGCAGACCTGTCGGGCGATGACCAGCGCCTGCAATAACGCCACGCCATTACTGAGCAAGGTGCCCAGGGTACGAGTCAGGCGTGCGGCTTCGACTCGCTGCAGCAACGGGCCGATCACCCGGATGCCCAGCAAGCGACGGTCACGGCGCTCGCGACGTTGCGGATCGCGCAGACGCACGGCCATGGCCCAGGCCAGCACAATCAGCCCGGCAAACAGTGCCAGACCGTAATTTCCCAGAAACTGGCCAAGGTCGAGAATGACCTCGGTAATCAGCGGGATCGGCACGCCCAGATCCTTGAAGATCGGCACGAATTGCGGCACCACATAAGCCAGCAGCAAGGCCAGGGAGCCCAGCACGCCGACCACCAGAAACGCCGGATAGATCAACGCATTGATGACTTCGCCGCGCAGCAACTGGCTGCGCTCCAGATAATCGCTCAACTGCCGCAGAGTGCTTTCCAGCGCACCGCCGGCCTCACCGGCGCGAACCATGCTGATATACAGCGGCGAGAACTGACTGCCCTCTTCTTCCAGAGCGACAGACAGCGGTTTGCCGGCCTTGACCTGTTCGCGAATGCGCTCGATCAATGCTCTGGTCTGAGGCTGGCCGGGTTGTTTGAGCAGAATTCCCAGGGATCGTTCCAGAGGCTGGCCCGCCCCCAGCAGCGTCGCCAACTGCTGGGTAAAGCTGACCAGTGCCGCGCCACTCAACAGCCCGCGTCCCAGGCTACGACGCAAACCGCCCAGACCGGCACTTTCTATATGCAGCACCATCAGGCCACGCTTTTGCAGGGCGGCCACGGCTGCCTCCTGATCCCTGGCTTCAAGTGCGCCATTCTGCACGGCACCCGAAGCATCCAGAGCACGAAACTTGAACAGGCTCATGAGCCTTCACCCCGGGTGACGCGCAGCACCTCCTCCAGCGAGGTCACACCGGCCACGGCCTGACGCAGCCCCTCTTCATGCAGGGTGCGCAAACCACCACGCCGGGCGGCTTCTTCCAGGGTCGCGGCATCGGCATGACGCATCAGCAGGCTGCGCAACTCTTCATTCATCACCAGCAGTTCGGTGATTGCGCTGCGCCCGCGATAACCGCCGCCCGGCGCATCGGCACGGGGTCGGTAGAGACGAATCGGACGCTCGTCGGTGAAACGCTCAAGCCCATGCTCGGCGATCAGTTCCGGCGGTGCATCGAAGGCTTCACGGGTAGCCGGGTCCAGACGGCGCACCAGCCGCTGGGCCAGAATGCCATTGACCGTGGACGCGATCAGGTAGCTTTCCACCCCCATATCCAGCAAGCGCGTGATACTCGCCGCTGCGCTGTTGGTGTGCAGGGTCGAAAGCACCAGGTGACCGGTCAGCGAAGACTGGATGGCGATACGGCAGGTTTCCAGGTCGCGCATCTCACCGATCATGATGACATCCGGGTCCTGGCGCACAATCGAACGCAATGCTCCGGCAAAGTCCAGGCCGATGGCAGGTTTGACCTGAATCTGGTTGATGCCTTCGAGCTGATACTCCACCGGGTCTTCAACAGTGATGATCTTGCGCTCGGCGGTGTTGAGTCGCGACAAGGCGGTATAAAGCGTGGTGGTCTTGCCGGAGCCGGTGGGGCCGGTCACCAGCAGAATCCCGTGGGGACGCTCCAGCACTTCAAGGAAATGCTGCAGACGCTCGCCATCGAAACCCAGGCTCGGGAAATCGAAATCGATGGTCTGGCGATCCAGCAGACGCATGACCACCGACTCGCCAAAACTGGTGGGCACGGTAGAAACCCGCAAATCCAGCTCCTTGCCCTGGATGCGCAACATGATCCGTCCGTCCTGAGGCAGACGGCGTTCGGCGATGTCCAGCCGAGCCATGATCTTGATCCGGGAAATCACCGCCGCCGATGAGCTGGAAGGTGGCGCTTCGGCTTCGTGCAATACGCCATCGATGCGATAACGCACCTTGAGCTGACTTTCGAAGGGTTCGATATGAATGTCGGAGGCACGCTGTTCGACTGCTCGTTGCAGGATCAGGTTGACCAGACGAATCACCGGGGCTTCGGAAGCCAGATCCTTGAGATGCTCGATGTCTTCCAGCGAACCGCCATCTTCGTCGAGGTTTTCAATCAGGGTGCCCATGGCCGAACGCCCCTGACCGTAATAGCGCTCGATCAGGGTTTCGACTTCATTGCGCGACCCGATGGAAAGCCCGACCGGCACCTCACAGGCATAGGCAATGGCCTGGAACGGATACAACACGGCGGGGTTCGCCGTCAGCACCTGCAAGCCGTTGTCACTCCAGCCCACCGGCACCACTTGATAGTGGCGCATGAAACGCTCGGTCAACGGGGGCAAAGGATCCAGCAAGGGCGGCGCAGCTTCGGCCATCAACAGCGGGGCATTCAATAAAGCGGCCCAGGCCCGCGCCAGCTCGAATTCGGAAACCAGCCCCAACCGGGTCAACAAAGCCAGCAGGTCAGTACCTTCCGATTCCTGCTGCAAGCGCTGCGCGCGTTCGAGATCCTGGGTTTTCAGACCGGCATTGCCCATCAGCCAGGCACACACCTGAGCGGCATCGGGAATCAGGAGCTGGGTAGCATCGACGGGTTCTGACTGCATTTGGGAGGAAATCTGTATACATCGGAGGGGCATAGACTACAGCACTCCCTCATAACGAGGGAGGCCATGCTCAGAAACGTCTTACATCAATCGGACTGTTTCTGAGTAGTCGAACTCTGCGGACGACCACCCTTGGTCGTTTCGACATTCTGTTTGCGAGTAGCCTTGGTGTCCTGAGTCTGAGTCATCACCGTGGAGTCGCTTGCGCCGGAAGTCGCATCAGCATCCGTTGCTTCAGCCGCAACTACGGCACCACTAAGCGCCATACCCAAGACAACACCCGCACCAAAAATCGACAACTTCATAGCAAATACTCCCACCAACTAAATTCAAGGATTACATCAAGCCAGGTCAGAAAACCTGATCAGACCTGGCAACTAAGCAGCGAGCCATCAAGCGGCTTTCGCCCAATGGACAGGGCCAGAAAATTTCTTAAACCCATCGACCAGTAGGTTTAACAAGAGTTCCAAAATTGTAAAGAAAAAAGTCAAAAACCAACAAAAACACACTTTTATTTGACTTTTTATTGCTCTTTTCGTCTTAATTGTTTCGTTTTGTTATTTCAAAGCGCCATCACGTAGTGGCTCTTTAGAATCAAACAAGCTGAAAAATTAAATAATAGTTACATGCTAAAAACATCATAAAACAGCAACACCCGCTTGAAGTTAAAACACTTTGAATCGCGGTGACGGGAAACTGTTGCCCAATGAAAAGTCATGAAGTCAGCGACCCCCATCGCCGCTTCTCGCTGCATGAACCCTTATTGAACAAGTTGTTGGAGAGACGCATGAACAAACGGAAAATGATCGGCGCCCAGTCGGCCCTGGCCCTGCTGGCATTGGCTGTATCTCAGGTGCACGCTACCGACGCCGCTCAGCAGGAAGCTCGTGAGGCACGCGCCGAAAAGGCAGCGCAAAAGACCCTGGACAAGATGACCCAGGAAGAAAAACTGGCCTACATCGGTGGTACCGGTGGCTGGGACGTGAAGCCACTGTCCGGTTACGGTATCCCGCAGATTCACGGTGCCGATGGTGGCGTCGGTGTGCGTTACACCAGCGAAGGCAACGATCAAGGCGTGGTCTATCCGTCCGGTCCAAACCTGGCGGCCACCTGGAACCCGCGCCGCGCCATCGACCTGGGCCGTGCCCTGGGTTATGACACCGCCACTGGCGGCTACCAGTTCATCACCGGCCCGGGCATGAACCTGTATCGCATGCCCTATGGTGGCCGTGCGTTCGAATACCTCTCCGGTGAAGATCCGTTCCTGGGCGCCAGCCTGGCACCCGGCGTCATCAACGGCATCCAGGCACGTGGTGTATGGGCCAACGCCAAGCACTACGCGGCCAACGACCAGGAAAGCAACCGTTTCAACCTGAACCAGATCATGGATGAGCGCGTACTGCGCGAGATGTCTCTGCCTGCCTTCGAGTCGGCTGCCAAGAACGGCAACGTCGCGATGATGATGTGCGCCTTCCAGAAAGTGAACGGTGAGTTCGCCTGTGAAAACGATCACCTGATCAAGCAGATTCTCAAGAAGGAATGGGGCTTCAAGGGCTTCGTACAGAGCGACTACAACGCTGTCGTCCATGGTCTGAATGCCGCACAGGCAGGCACCGACCTGGACATGATGGGCTACCAGATGAACAGCACCATCCTCAAGCCTTACCTGGACAGCGGTGAGCTGAGCGCTGCGACCATCGATGACAAGGTCCGCCGCATTCTCAAGCAGATCTACTTGTACAAGTTCGATACCAAGACGCCGCTGACCACCCATAACATGAACAGCGCCACCAGCAACAAGGTCGCCTTGAACGCGGCCCGCGAAGGCATCGTGCTGCTCAAGAACCAGAACGACCTGCTGCCGCTGGACAAGCAGAAGGTCAAGAAAATCGCCGTGGTCGGCAACCTGGCCAAATATGCACCGCCTACCGGTTTCGGCAGCGCCAACGTGCAGGCAACCCGCTACGTCAGCGAGTTGAGCGGCCTGCAGCAGATCGCCCCGAACGCCAAGGTCGAATTCATCGACGGCCTGTCGCTGGACCCGAAAACCACTCAGTGGACCAGCACCAATATCGCTGGCGACGAAGTGAAAGGCATGAAGGTCGAGTACTTCAGCAACGCCAACTGGTCCGGCGATGCGGCAGTGACCCGCACTGAAAGCCATGTGGATCTGGACTGGGCCAACGACACCGACCTGCCGTTTGCCAGCAATACCTCAGCCTCGGATCCTTACACCAGCAAGGGCTCGACTTCCGGCTCGCTCACTGGCGATACCTCTTCCACTTCGATTCGCTACACCGGCAAGATCACCCCGACCCAGAGCGGCGAGCAGGTGTTCAAGGTTCGCGCCGACGGTGCCGTGCGCCTGTACGTCAATGGCAAGAAGATCATCGACAACGGCGACGGCAAGCCACTGCCGGACAACAACATTCCGCCAACCATTCCCGAATACGCCAAGATCAACCTGGAAGCCGGCAAGAGCTACGACGTGAAGCTCGAATACTCGCGTCGTGCCGGTTACCTGTCGACCATGGGCGGCCTGGTAGGTGTGCAGATGAGCTGGGCAGCGTTGAACGCTCCTCAGGATCTGTCCGGCTACGATGCGGTGGTGGTTGCGGTCGGTAACAGCGCCGAATACGAAGGTGAAGGTTTCGACCACAGCTTCGACCTGCCTGAGTACCAGAACGAACTGATCCAGAACATCGCCAAGGTCAACCCCAATACCGTGGTGACCATGTACGGCGGTACCGCCCTGAAAATGAGCGACTGGATCGATCAGGTTCCGGTGGCACTGCATGCGTTCTACCCGGGCCAGAACGGTGGTCAGGCTCTGGCCGAAATCCTGTTCGGCAAGGTCAATCCTTCGGGCAAGCTGCCAATCAGTATCGAGCGCAATATCGAAGACAACCCGGCCTATGCGTCTTTCCCGAAATTCGACAACGAGAATACGCTCAAGGAAATGAACTACAAGGATGACCTGCTGCTGGGTTATCGCGGTTACGAGAAGAAAGGCATCAAGCCGCTCTATCCGTTCGGTTATGGTCTGTCCTACACCACCTTCGGCTACAGCAATATCAGCGTTACGCCGGGCGTAGCAGTGGGCAATACGCCAATCAAGGTTTCGTTCGACCTGACCAACACCGGCAAGGTCGGTGGTTCGGAAGTGGCGCAGTTGTATGTGGGCCAGCAGAACCCGAAAGTCGAGCGCGCCCTCAAGGAGCTCAAGGGCTACAAGAAGGTGTTCCTCAAGCCGGGTGAAAGCAAGCGCGTGACCATCGAGCTCAACGATCGCTCGCTGGCTTACTACGACGTCAACGCCAAGCAGTGGGTGGTGGATGCCGATACCTTCAACCTGTCGCTGGGCAGCTCGTCTCAGGATATCCGTCTGAACGCCAAGCTGGTCAACCCGTTCCGTCAGGAACTCTCGACCACCACCAGCAACCCGCTGCCACGTTCGGCACTGAACTCGGTGAATGTCAGCAAGCCAGCGGTGAAGACCGGTGGGGTGTTTGAGCAGGAAACCGAGTAACCCCTCGCAAGAGTACATATCCATTATCGGTATGTGCTGGTTCTACCGGTTCCGCCTTTACGGCGGCCCCCTTTGTTTCGGCAAAGGGGGGAAACCATGGGCTCCGGTTCGGCCCCGGCAAGCCGGGGTTCCCTCGCTCCGGCATTGCTCCGTGG